>ENA-UOWO01000893-UOWO01000893.1-activated-sludge-metagenome-genome-assembly--contig:-NODE-893-length-41357-cov-9.263692_pt1 | contig 41357 bp, 34 predicted proteins | sample MGYA00238148_ERZ761564 | MGnify/ENA primary metagenome ERZ761564 (study PRJEB28885, sample SAMN05720194) | activated sludge metagenome | isolation source: Anaerobic digester | place: USA... | reverse complement strand
TTGAATACGGCCAGGTTCTCTGAAAAATCATTCAAATCGGTTATTCCCGGGATATTGACCGATTTTTCATTTCCATTCTGATCAACAACAATGAAATGAATGCCTTTTTTTGCCGAAGCATAGCCGCTCCGGAAAACAGTGACCTTATCATACTCCGCCGGAATGGCAAGCTTTCCCTGGGTGTTCATAAATCCCCATTTATCGTTGACCTCAACCGCTGCAAATCCATCGCTGAATCCTTTAATCCCGAATAAAAACACATCGATCAGGCCATAACCGGTTATCTCCGTCTGAAGTGTTTCTCCTTTAAGATCGATAAAATAAAATTGCTTTGATTTCGCGTCATAAATGGCCGCGTAACCATCCTCTGAAAAGGGGGTGCATTTCCTGAATTTAGCGTCGATGATCAGGTTACCCGAAAGATCGGCATAACCCCAGTCTTTGGAACCGGCAGGCTGTGCCAGGATAACATAACTCTGTGCAAATGAATTGATCCCTAAAAGCAATACGAAAGCAAAAGCGGCGATGATTTTAATTTTCATAATGATAACAGATTAATAATTAACTATTTGTGAAAAAAACAGCGGATGGTGTTTCCGTTGCAAAATTACAAACAACTTATTTGATCGAACCCAGGATCTCTTTTATTTTTTTCACCTGTGTATCCGGCAGTGATCCATCATATAAGACACTGTTAACCAGTGTCTTATATCTATTCTGCTGATAAAAGTAACCCAAAACCTCTTTCGCGGCATTGCTTACTTTGTAATTCCAATAGAGGCACCCGTTGACCAGGAAGGCGGCTCCTCTTTTATCCAGATAATTCAATCTCTTTAAAAGATAAAAGGCATTGATCCGGGTTTCAAATTCGTATTGCGGCCCGGCATAGTCGGAAATTTCCCGGGTATATTCCCGCTGCTCCGCCTGCAGCGCTATTTCCAGCCATTTCATCCGGATGTTCCTTCCCCTCCACCCTGTTTCGTTTTTCGTAGCTTCCAGGTACCGGGTAATATCCTGTGGAAAAGAACGGCAAAGAACATCCAGGGCTTTTTCAACCAAGATATAAGAAATGTCGGAAAGTAATTTTTCCGTCTCATCTTTAGCATTATCGGGAACTTTGCCGATGTTCTCCAGTGCCGCCCTCCTGACCAATGGATCCTGATCCTGAATTGCCTGGCTATATATTTCTTCCGCCCGGGCACTTTGGCCGGCAAAAAGTTGCTTCAGGATTTCCGTCCTGGTCAGGTGGAAAGTCTCTTTGTTCCAGGCCTCCAGAAGCGTCTTTTCTTTCAAGTCTATTCCCAGGTTTCTCATGGATACAAGCGCATCGTAGCGGTCTGTCATCAGCGGGGCACGCAACACCTGGTCAGAAAGTTCTTTTGCAGACTTTGGAAATGAAACTGTCTTCAGGATCCTTCTTCCCGGATCAAATAGCACAAAAGAAACTTTTTTGTTTAGTGGGTTCTGTATCCTGACTTCGCTGTACTCCTCCTGTATCCACTGGATCTTCCTGTCGAAACTGTTATCATCATAATAAACCTCAAAAGTTACGGGCATTTTAAACAGCCCTGTCAGATTATCCCTTTGATGGGCCTGCTTTACATATACGACCGTCGCGATGTTATCGTCCATCGTCTTCTCTGCAGCCCAGCTCACCTGGTAGTGTGGTTCCCCGCCCCTCATGATCCATTCATCGAAAAACCAGTCGAGCGATTTCCCGGTGGCTTCATAAACAGCCGCCCTGAACTCCGCCGTTTCGACCTCAGAAAAAGCATTCTTTGTTGCATAATGACTTACAGCATCTTTAAAAGCCTCATCGCCAAGAACATCACGCATCATATCCAGCACCAGCGATCCTTTCGGATACCATCGGGCCCGTCCTCCGCCACTGTGGCCAACCGCATACCTGTCCTTTTTTGAAGCTTCCAGCGTTTCGTCAAATTCCTGTATCCTTACCCACTGGTAATAATCATCTCCAAAAACCTGTTTTTCAAATAGCTTTGCATAGTAAGTCGCAAAACTTTCCGTCAGCCAGACATCACAAGGCCGCAGGTGCGACAGGCAATTCCCGAACCACTGGTGGGCCAGTTCATGGGCATTGACATTCACATAGTTACGACCATCCCAGCCTCTTTCATCCACGGCCAGGTAATCCCCGAAAACCGTTGATGTGGTCGTTTCCATCGCACCGTACAGGTAATCTTCAACAGGCGCTTCCCGGTAAAGCTCATAGGGATAAGCCATGCCGAATTCTTGGCTAAAGAAATCAAACATCATCGGTGTGTATCTGTAAGTCGGCTCTGCATGGTCTTCCTGGTTGCTGTAATACCAGAGTTCCAGCGGCAGGCCGTCTTTGGTTTTATCTTCCAGGAATTTGTAATCGCCGATAACCAGGCAAGTCGAAAAGAAAGGGTGTTCCTTGTGCATCCTGTAATTCCAGGTCTTTGTTCCGTCAGCATTATCCTTTACCGATTCCCTCACCCCATTGGTCATAACCTTGTAATTTCCATCAAAAGTGATTCTCATATCGGTTGTTAGCCTGTCGCTATAATACGGTAACCAGTGAAAAGGACGGTGCGCCCAGATCTGCTTGTTATCCCTGACCGCCGGCTCATTCCAGCCGATAAAAAAAAGATCGTATTTTGGACGGGAAGTATATTTCATCTTAATAATATAGTCATCATCCTTAACATAGTTAATTGATTCTAAATTATGTACGACTAAATTATCGCCTGATTTTGAATAGTTTATCTTTTGACCTGGAATGGACACATCGCTGAATTCAATATCAGGGGCCCAGAAAACAACGGAATCGGCAGAAGCGTTAATAAAGCGGAATGTGAACTCCACCTCCCCTTCAACCAGCGTATCATAAGGATCGATCCTCAGGTCGGCTTTCATATGGCTGATGTCAATGGTTTTATTTTCAGGGGTGCATCCGGCATCAGCCTGGTATACAACGATCTTCTCCTGAGCGAAACTGTTCAGGCAAATAAAAACAAATAAGATCAGGGCCTTATGCATTTGTTTCATAGGGTGTTAATTTTTCCCGAAAATAAAAAAAAATGCATTGGTTTTATAGGATTGTATTTATTTTTGATGTAGCAATTAATCTAATCTCAGACAATATGAAAAATTCCATCTACACTTTCTTTTTTGGTGCATTTTTTATGTCGATGACATCAAATGCACAGGTTAATACCATGAATCTGCCGGGACATGAGCCATCTATAACAAACGACCAGGTGAGAGCATTCGGCGAAGCCAGCTTTGAAAGCAAATCGAAGGTCGTTGTCCTCGATTTTGAGGGGATCGGAAACCTGGATGAGATCACACAGTTTTATAACGGCGGAGCCAGTTCAGCGGGATTCTCAGGGAAGAATTACGGCATCAGTTTCGGAAAATCGGCTCTGGCACTGGTCGATGCGCAGCACGGCGGCACGGGCAACTTTAATACCAGACCGATGCCGAATACGGTCATGTTCTTCCTGAATGGAAGCACAGCCGTGATCAATGTCCACCAGGGATTTACAGGCCAATTTGCATTTGATTACACATCTTCTGTCCTGGGGACTGTTGCTTTCTACACAGAACCTGACGGAGGCGGTACGCTGATCTCAACCGAGCAGTTTCAACCCCTGGCCACCGGGTCTAAAGGGATAGAAAACGGGTATTTCGACAACTGGAAGAACTATTCGGCTTCATTTTCAGGAACAGCCAAATCGGTCGTGATCACATGTGCTGCCGATCAATGCGCATTCGACAATATCCTGATCGGGGATGAAACATATAAAAATTCTTTACCCGGAGGAGGGCCGGTAGTTACAGGATCCAAAACCGGCGATACCGGCGGCGCTTTTCAGGCAGCATCGACGGGAAGCTATTATTTCCCCGGGACAAAAGGCAAGCTCTTCGTGGCCGGTTACAGCGGTCTGGATATTAGCGCAGGCACCAGAAAATCAAAATATAACGGGGAAATAGATGATGGCTCGAAATATTCCCTCTTCAATATTTATTTCGATCCAAAAGCCGGATATTTTATCATCGATAACCTGGTAGCCGGGCTTTTTATCGATCTGAACTATTACAGTTCGAAGTCAAAAGACGAATTTGGTTATAGTAATAAGGGCACAACACTGGAAATAGGACCTTTTGCCAGGTATTATTTTCCGATTTGTGACAAGCTGGTCCCTTACGGAGAAGCACAGATCGGTGTGGGTGTAGATAATAGCAGTTCGCGCAGTTCCTCCTCTTCCGAATGGTACAAATCGAAATCCTCCGTTTTCGCTTACCAGCTTGGCGGCGGGGCCACCTATTTCTTTAACTCAAACGTGGGGGCAGATGCATTTATAGGGTTCAGCCATTATTCTAATAAATACAAAGATTCGGAATCCGGGGAAAGAAGCCCGGGCAGCAAATATATTTATAATGAACTGGTACTGCAACTGGGTATTGTCATCGTGCTTGGATATTAATCCGGTCAGGGCACATTTTTGAAAATTATCCGGTCATCGGAACAATCGATCAATACCGGTTTTTCGGATGTTATTTCGGCACTGAGGATCATTTTTGACAATTCATTCAGGATTGTTCGCTGAATGATCCGTTTCACCGGCCTTGCACCGTATTGCGGATCAAATCCCTGCCTGGCCACCCAATCCGCTGCACCATCGGTCATCCTTATATCCATATTGTTTTTTGCCAGCTTAGCCTGCAACTGGTTGAACTGCAACAGGACAACCTTACGTATTTCATTCTCATTCAATGGTTTAAACATAATGATATCGTCGATCCGGTTAAGGAACTCAGGTCGGATCGTCAAGCGCAGAAGGTTGAATACCTCTTCACGGGTCTGGCTTACAATTAGTTCTTTATTTGACACGGTCAAACCGGCAAAACGTTCCTGGATCACTTGTGAGCCTAGATTTGAAGTCATGATTATGATAGTGTTTTTAAAATTCACTATCCGGCCTTTGTTATCAGTCAGCCTTCCGTCGTCAAGAACCTGCAGCAGGATATTAAACACGTCCTGGTGCGCTTTTTCAATTTCATCCAGAAGAATGACAGAATAAGGCTTGCGGCGAACCGCTTCGGTTAGTTGCCCGCTCTCTTCATAGCCCACATACCCCGGGGGTGCCCCGACAAGCCTGGACACAGTATGCCGTTCCTGGTATTCCGACATGTCTATCCTTACCATCGCATTTTCATCGTTGAAAAGGTATTCGGCCAGCGCCTTGGCAAGTTCTGTTTTACCCACTCCCGTAGTACCCAGGAAGATAAAGGAACCGACAGGCCTTTTGGCATCCTGCAAACCGGCCCTTGAACGGCGGATCGCATCGGCCAGAGCTCCGATCGCTTCATCCTGCCCTATCACGCGCTTGTGTAACTCTTCTTCCATGTGCAGCAGTTTCACGCGCTCACTCTGAAGCATCTTATTGACCGGTATTCCGGTCCATTTTGAAACGATATCTGCAACCTCTTCCGAACCCACCTCTTCATTGATCATGGGACTGCCCGCCTGGATCTTATCCAACTGGCCCTTTAGCCGTCCCAGGTCGGCTTCGGCTTCCCGGATTCGGCCATATCTTAATTCCGCCACTTTGCCGAAATTACCTTCCCTTTCCGCTTTCTCTGCCTCGAACTTGAAATTCTCAATGTCCTTTTTCCGGATCTGTATCTTCTCAACAACCTCTTTCTCCGATCTCCACTGGGCCATCAGGCGTTCTCTTTCCGATGACAGCGTTTTAATCTCTTCCGTCAATGCTCCGAGCTTCACCTGGTCTTTCTCCCGTTTAATGGCCTCCCGCTCAATCTCCAGCTGCCTGATCTTCCGGTCGACCACTTCCAGCTCTTCGGGTAACGAATTAATTTCCAGCCTTAGCCTGGCGGCAGCTTCATCGATCAGGTCAATGGCCTTGTCAGGCAGGTACCGGTCAGTGATATAACGCTGCGATAGCTCGACCGCAGAGATGATTGCTTCATCCTTGATCCTGACCTGGTGATGAGTTTCATACCGCTCCTTTAACCCTCTCAGGATCGAAATGGCCGATTGGGTGTCGGGCTCGTCAACCATCACTATCTGGAACCTGCGTTCCAGGGCTTTGTCTTTTTCAAAGAAACGCTGGTATTCTTTAAGTGTCGTAGCACCAACGGCTCTCAACTCGCCCCTGGCCAAAGCCGGCTTGAGGATATTGGCAGCATCCATGGCTCCTTCCCCACCCCCAGCACCGACAAGTGTGTGAATCTCGTCGATAAACAGGATGATCTCGCCGTCGGAATCGACAACCTCTTTCACCACCCCCTTCAATCTCTCCTCGAATTCACCTTTGTACTTTGCCCCGGCTATCAAAGCACCCATGTCGAGCGAATAAACCTGTTTCGACTTCAGGTTCTCCGGCACATCCCCTTTGACGATCCGGTGAGCCAATCCTTCCGCAATAGCCGTTTTACCCGTCCCTGGCTCACCGATTAATATCGGATTGTTTTTGGTCCGGCGCGACAAAATATTTAAAACCCGCCTGATCTCGTCATCCCTTCCGATGACCGGATCCAGTTTACCTTTACCCGCAAGTTCATTCAGGTTGCGGGCAAACCGGTCAAGCGAATATCTCTCTTCCTTTTGCATATCACTCCTTTTTGTAATTTTCAGCCATTGATCAACTTCCATACCACCCCATAAAAGACTATCCATGCGGAAATTCTGTCAGGAAACCGTTTTATTTACTTCCATACAATAAATATCCTGATTGCACATTATTGTTTAAGTAAGGATGTGGTTTCACTATATAGCAAAAATCCTTACTTTTGCCTCCTGTATGAAAAATACATCGATATACTCAGGGCTTTGGTTTAGTATCATGATGACTATCTTTATCATGAAAAGCTATCAAAGCCATGCCCAGTTCGATTGTACCATATACCCCGGGGATACCACGGTTTGCTATGGTCAGAGCGTTGACCTCTATACGGAATTTGCCGATACTATGAATTACTTCTGGGAGCCCAACGGGGAAACAGGTGTATACCTGAAGGTTATCGTTGAAGATACCATGACCTATATTCTGCACGTCTACAACGACGACAGCACATTCTACTGTACCGATACGGTCAATCTTTATATTTATCCTAAGGTCACGATCGAATACGAACAACTGGTCTTCGGATGCCCGCCAGCCGATACCAATAGTGTCGATACGATATGTAAGGCCCAGATAAAAGCCAATGTAACAGGCGGCTATCCACCGTACCAGTATGACTGGGGCGACTCCGTACTGGTGAATTATGGCGATTCTTCATGGGCCCTGAATCTCTGCGTTGATCAGACCTATGTCCTGATCGTGAAAGACACGGTTTGCAGCTATAACCTGGACCTCTACGTGGAACCTTTCGACATGCCCGACCTTGAAGTAACAGTAGAGCCCGACAGCCTGTTCGAAACCAATCCGCAGGCTATCCTCTCTTTCGAAAATAAATCGGCGGATTCGATACCCCTGACCTCCTGGACCTGGATATTTCCAGACGGAACATCCACAAATCAGCTGACTCCCAGCTATGTTTTTACGACGAAGGATTCGCTGGTCAAATTTACCTATACCACGATCGACAATTGCAACGATACAATTTATATACCCATCCTGGTCAAGGAATTTGAACTGAGTGTGCCGAATGTCTTTACACCGAACGGGGATGGAATCAACGATAAATATGAAATCCCCTATCTTGACAGGTATATTTCAAATGAAATATTAATCTTTGACCGATGGGGAACACTGGTATACAAAGAAAAGAACTATAACAGCGGATGGGATGGCGGCAGATTGCCCGACGGTGTTTACTTTTATATTTTAAAATGTCAGGGATACTGGGAGGAAGATGTCTTCAGGGGTTCAGTATCCATTTACGGGAGCCGATACTGACTTTTTAAGGCTGAAATATTATGCGACTCATTAATAATTTACTCATTCTGGGAATCATGGCCATCAGCGCCTGCAACGGAGATCCGTCACGTTTGCCGGCTGATGTGGTAAATATTCCTAACTCAGCGTCTGGTTCCGTCAGTGAAAATGCCCTGCCGGAAATGAAATTCGTCAAACTGGAACATGATTTTGGTCAGGTTGTTATGGGTGAAGTAGTTACGTATGCTTTTAAATTCAGGAACACGGGAAAAGGCGACCTTGTGATCGCCAACATCAGCGCATCCTGCGGCTGTACCGCCTCCAATTTCCCGAAACAGCCCATCAAGCCCGGGGAAGAAAACTTTATTGAAGTCAGCTTCAACAGCGAAGGCCGGCTCGGATTTCAAAACAAAACTCTGACCGTCGCTGCCAATACCCAGCCCGGCACTATTGTCCTGACAATCAAAGCAAAAGTGGTTTCACCGGAATTACAATAACAATTAATTTTTAGAACATATGGCAAATTTACTTTACATCTTATTATTCGCTCCTCCAGCCAACCCGGATGGAGGTTCCGGCTCCGGCTCCGGCAGCCTGCTTTCGTTTTTACCCATTATCCTGATCATCCTGGTCTTTTATCTTTTCTTTATTCGTCCGCAGATGAAAAAAAGCAAGGATCAAAAGAAATTCCGGGAAGCATTGAAAAAAGGAGATAAGGTGATCACTATCGGTGGATTGCACGGGAAAATCCTGGAAGTGGACGAGACTACCGTCACACTGGACGTCGGCAACAATATGCGCCTGACTTTTGAAAAGTCAGCTATAGCTATGGATACGTCATCAACCATCGAACAGAATAAGTAGTCCGTCGTTACGTTTTTACGATAACTCCAGGCAATCTTTAAAGATTTGAAGATAAGTCTTTTAGAACTTTTTCAATCGGCTTTTGGGAAAAGGGATGATAAATTCCGGCAACGGTTATCCATTTTTCTGGTTTGTGTCGGCATCTCCTGCATTATCTGGTTTACGATCAAACTGTCGGAGGAATATGATACGGTGGTTGAATACCCGGTCCGTTATACCCATCTTCCTAAAAATAAATCACTTACGTTCACATCCGACTCAATCCTCCAGGTTGAAATAATTGAAAAGGGATCCAACCTTTTCAGAATGCTTTATGTGGATAAAATAGAGCCTGTGACTATTAACCTCAGGTTTTTGCCTATATATCCGAAAGGGGGATCTTACCACGGAATTGTCACGCCATCGCTGTTAATCAATGAAATAGAGAGGGAAAAAGGGCTTCTGGGTAAGATCATCTCCATCAGTCCCGACACCATATATCTGACTTTTGAACCCGAAAAATCAAGGAAAGTCCCTGTAAAAGCCGATTTCGATCTCACCTTCGACAAAGAGTACATGCGTTACGGAAACTCGGTCTTTAAACCCGATTGCGTAACAGTAAAAGGTCCGGAGCGTGTGATTGAAAACCTCGATTCCGTGTCTTTAGGTTATATCAAACTGGAAAATCTAACCGACTCATTTACAGGAAATAAGAAATTTATCAATGATAGTATTAACCGCACTCTGTCGATCAGCCCATCGGAAGTCAGCTTTATCGTACCGGTAGAAAAATATACCGAGACGCAGGTAATGGTGCCTGTGAAACCGGTTAATGCGAATGGAAAGAATGTCAGGTTATTCCCGGATAAAGTAAAAGTATATTGCACCGTTGCACTTAAAGATTACAACAGAATCCAGGAGGGCATGATCAAGGCACAGGCAGATATGTCGAAAGCCGATCAGTCGGGCGACGACAAAATAAAAGTGAGTCTGGAAAATTTCCCGCCTTTCATCCGGGTAAACCGGATTGAACCCGAAAAGGTGGAATATATTATTGTCAGGTAATGCTCAGGATCGGTCTTACCGGAAATATGGGAAGTGGAAAGACGTTTGTCGCTGATATCTTTCAATCCTTTGGCATTCCAGTGTTCTTTGCGGATAAAGAAGCCAGGAAACTTTTCAGTCACGATAAAATCAAAATTCAGATCAGGGGAGTATTTGGAAACGAAGTATTTGATAAAGAAGGAAATATCAGTAGATCGCAGCTGGCTGCGATCGTTTTTAGGAACAACCATCTGCTGGCAAAACTTAACCGGATTATTCATCCGGCGGTTATAGAAGAATATAAAAACTGGCTGGAACATTATCCTGATGTACCATATACCTTATATGAAGCTGCCATTCTTTATGAAAGCGGTCACTATAGCGATATGGACAGGATCATCTGTGTTACCGCACCGGAAGCAGTAAGGATCAGCAGGGTTATTACCCGTGACGGCATCAGCCCGGAGGAAGCAAAGATACGGATGGAAAACCAGTGGGATGAATCCCGTAAGGCAGAAATGGCTGATTTTTTAATAGTTAATGACGGGATAAAAGAAGTTAAATTGCAAGTCGAGCAAATACATCAACAAATCATATTGCTCACAAAAAGTGCCTCTTAGTGATCAACCGGCTAATTTGAATAAAAATTATGGAAAACTTGATATTCGGAATCGGATCGCGTGTGCGGCATGCCAAATTCGGCGCCGGTGTGGTCGTTCAGGTGTGGCCTGACAATTATGAGATCGTTTTCATGGACTCAGGACCAAAACAAATCATCCATGGAACAGAACAACTGGAAGTGATCGATTACCGAAGTCCTGAACCCGACCAGCTAAGTTTCGACAAGGTCGAACGAATATTGGTTAAAATTCTTCGCAAATTTTCTGATATACAGGAAACTGTGCCTCTGGGCGATAAATGGAAAGGCGGCAAAATGATCATGCAGCCTGCGACAGCTGGTTTGCAGAGCAAAGAAGTACCTATCGAAAGCTTTTTCCATAAAATTGTGATGGTTCGCGACCGGCTCAGGGTTCTGGAACAAAGGGTGAACGCCAGTAAACTATCGGACGAGGAAAAGATTGATATTCAGCAGTATATTACCCGAATCTATGGCAGTCTGACCACATTTAATGTCTTGTTTGCGGATAAAGAAGATTATTTCGTCGGCGAAAAAAGTGTTTGACTCAGACAAAGAAAGAAAAACCGATCATACTGCAACCTGAAAATTCCTCAGCGCTTCATTCAGCGATGTTTTCTTATCGGTAGAAGCACTCCGTTTTCCGATGATCAATGCACAAGGCACCTGGAATACGCCAGAAGGGAATGTCTTGGGATAGGTTCCCGGAATGACGACGCTCCCTGCCGGCACCATCCCTTTATATTCCACCGCATCATTCCCTGAAACATCGATGATCCGGGTCGAAGAGGTCAGCACAACCCCGGCTCCCAGCACCGACTCCCTTTCCACCCTCACCCCTTCAACCACAATACACCTGGAACCAATGAAACAATCATCTTCGATTATCACCGGCGCTGCCTGGACCGGTTCAAGCACCCCCCCTATGCCTACACCACCGCTTAAATGGACATTCCGCCCTATCTGTGCGCATGACCCAACCGTTGCCCAGGTGTCTACCATTGTGCCTTCGCCGATATATGCGCCGATATTTACATAAGACGGCATCAGGATCACACCCGGTTCCATGAAAGACCCGTACCGGGCTACCGCGTGCGGTACAACCCTTACACCCTGGCTACGGTAATCTTTCTTCAATGGAATTTTATCGAAAAACTCCATCGGCCCCGCTTCCATTACCGCCATCCCCCGTATTGGAAAAAACAAAATCACAGCTTTCTTGATCCATTCGTTTACAACCCACTGCCCCTCTGCCTTCTCCGCTATTCGCAATTTTCCCCGGTCCAGGAGTGATAACGCTTCTTCTATTGCCCTGCCTGTAACTACTGATTTGAGCTCTTCCCTGTTTTCCCAGGCCGACTCAATGATTTTGCGCATCTGATCGTACATAGCTTGCCGTTTATCCATCAAAAATAAAGAAGTTCTTCGTAATTTTGCCTCCTCAATTTTAACTGATTATTCATGAGCCGGATCATGGCTGTCGATTATGGTACAAAAAGAGTCGGAATTGCGGTTACCGACGAATCCAGGATTATCGCAACCGGTCTGGCTACTGTACCATCTCATGAAATATTTTCATTTTTAACCGGTTATCTGAGCCGCGAAAAAGTAGACGTGATCGTTGTGGGAGAACCCAGGCAAATGAACAATAAACCGTCAGAAGCGTTAAAATTCGTAATCCCTTTTGTGAATAAATTAAAGAAACAATTTCCTGATATTGAAATCGATATGATGGATGAACGGTTTACTTCGAAGATGGCATTCCAGACAATGATCGACTCAGGGCTCAGGAAAAAAGACCGGCAGAATAAAGGCCTGGTGGATAGGATCAGCGCCACCATCATTCTACAGTCTTATCTTGAATACCAATCACATAAAACAAATTCTTAGGAAGATGATATTGCCTATTGTAGCTTACGGCCATCCGACACTCAGAAAAATCGCCGTGGAGATTGAGCCGGGACATCCCGGTCTTGAGGAACTGGTCGAAAATATGTTTGAGACCATGTATTCTGCTGAAGGCGTTGGACTTGCCGCACCTCAGGTCAACCAGGGCATACGGCTTTTTATTGTAGATGCTGCACCTTACGCTGAGGATCATCCGGAACTTCAGGGATTTAAGAAGGTCTTCGTCAATCCCCGGATTCTCGAAACAGAGGGGGAAGAAATCGTTTTTAACGAAGGCTGCCTCAGCATTCCCAAAATCAGGGAAGATGTTATGCGAAAGCCCAAAGTCAGGATGAGATACCAGGATATGCAGTTTAACCCATTTGAAGAAACATTTGAAGGCATAACCGCACGGATCATCCAGCATGAATACGACCACCTGGAAGCCACCCTGTTTGTCGACAGGATAAATCCCCTGAAAAAAATGTTGTTGAAAAGAAAGCTGACCGATATTACAAACGGCAATATCGACGTTGATTATAAAATGATTTTCCCCGGGAAAAAATACAAAGGGAAAGGAAAGTAATCATAAAGTGTAAATTGAAGATTATGAGAATCATAAAAGTATCATTCCTGATCCTGCTACTGGCCATTATCTGGCAAGGATGCACCTCTGATCCGAAAACAAGGATAAGAGATCTGGAAAAGAAGATCGGTTCTGAAAGTTTTATCCTGGATGATAAAGGGATGGCATTATCCGGCGAACTCATCAGGTCCTATCTTGATTTCGCGGAGAGCCATAAAGATGATCCTTCCTCACCCGAATTCCTTTACAAAGCCGCCGATCTTTCGCTGAATACAGGCCAGAGCAAACAATCGCTCGATTTATATAACCGGATCATTTACCAATATCCCAACTTCGAAAAGGTTCCGGAATGTCTTTTTCTGGTTGGCTATATTTATGAAAATTATTTCCAGGAACTCGGCAAGGCAAAATCGGTCTATGAAGCGTTTCTTGCGAAATATCCGGAGCATGACTTTGCCGATGATGCCAGGGTTTCGATTGAAAACCTTGGCAAAAGCCCTGAAGAACTGATCCGCTATTTTGAAGAGAAAAACAAGGCATTGAGTGATACACTGACCTCCATGAAATAACCCTTTTCACCTGATCAACTCCGCTCCAATCCGGCAATCCAGGCATTTTTTCTCATCACAGAATCCTGATTTCAGCTCCAGGAGCGATTGTGACTGGGCTGCGGAAACAGGACTGATACCGAAATCGCCAAACCTTCGCACAATGGAATTTGTCTCCGGCCTGATCGAATCCATCAGTTCCATGGCTTTATCCTGAAAGATTGGCTGCCCTTTCAGTTTGCCGTACAGGAAAAGAAAAGGAATGACGTTATTGATCAGGATCAGGTCGACTGTTGACAGGGAAATGGTTTTGCCTGTATTTTTTGAGGGACGGTCAAAGTAATAATGCTCCATCCAATAATCGCTGACACCGATTCTGAAAAATTGGCGGAGGCGGTCATATTCATTGTTCTCAAGGATATAGCCGAAGAATTGTTCCCTCTGGTGGATCAGCATAGCCAGTTGCGCTAGGCGGATGGTAGGAAAATTATTGGGGCGAAGCCGCATGAATTTCCAGAGGTGCCCTGAAACGGGCTTTAATCCGAATTTGTTTTTCAGGTGTGAATACTCCTTTCTGAGCCTTTTCGGATAATCACCGCGAAACCGTGTTTCCAGCAGCCCCGACTGGCCAAAGAGCATGGCCTCCACCTGGAAAAGATTGTCTTTATGTTTATAGAGATTGGATACCGGTGTGCTCCGGGCCATCATTTCAAATGGCTGGCGATTGATCCTGAAACCCAGAGTGGCAGCCATCGACTCAAAAAAAGCCTGATTCCAGTCATATCCCGAATATACAAGCAGGTTCTCCAGTTCCAGCGCTTTTCTCTCCAACCTTCTTACTGTCAATGCCGTAAGCCAGTCATGGATGATAACAGGCCTGACCTCCGGCAGACGAAATGCGCAAGGAATCCATAAATGGTTATTCAGGAAATACTGGTATGTTTCATATAACCCCGGATGAAGGATCTCTTTCAGGGCAAAAGCAGGAATTGTTTCTCCACTGCGTCGCCTGACCGGCAGGTCATCCTCATACACCACATGCAAAATAACTGAGTCATAAGCCTGATCAGCCTGGTGACGGTGCCGGGTCCAATCCGACGACCGGATGTGGATTTCGACGTTGCCGGCCCATAAGGTCTCGCCAATTTTCACCTGGGCATTGGTAAAGTCAGGCCCGGAATCATGGTTATGATCACCCGCTTTCAGGATGACAAGACTCTCCCCTGCCGTTGTAAAGTACGGCTCTCCCCGGAGCCTTGTCTTCCAAACAAAATGTAAAAAATCTTCCGTCATAACATCGCTTTTCATATTAATCCGGAAAATGGATAAAAAATACCCGGAGATCATTAAATATTTTCCTAATATCTTAATTTACAAATACTTCATTGAGTACCAACAATCCGGATAGTTCAATCTTTTCCGTATGTCTGCTGATGGATAAATCATAAGAAAAAATCCGGCATCATATTTTTGTCATCCTGTATCATTGTAAAATTATTTTGATATTTTTGTAAAGATTGAACTAAAACCCGGCTTGATGTGCTATGAATCCTGTAACAGATCATTTTCAAAAACTGGAGCAGTTGATCAGGCAACTTGCTGAGGACCACAATAGAAATAAATCTGAAAAAGAAATTTTGACCAGGCTTTCGGTCACTCAACAACTAACAATAGACGAACAAAAAACAGAAATTGAAAATTTAAAAAAGCAGGTCGAGGCGCTCAAACTGGCCAAATCCGTTGAACACCATGAAGAAACGGGGAAGGTGAAAGAAAAGATCCATGACCTGGTGCGGGAAATAGACCGGTGCATTGAATTGCTGAACAAATAAGATCAACGAAATCAAAGTAAGGAAAATGGAAGAGCTGACCATCACGGTTAATATAGCCGACAGGCCTTACAGGTTGAAGATCAAAAGAGAAGAAGAAGAGATCATCCGTAAAGCCGTCAGGGAAATTGACGCAAGGATCAAAGAATACTCCGAGCACTTTTCTTTCAATGATAAACAAGACCTGGTAGCCATGGTATTGCTTCATTACGCATCAACAGCCCAAAAGCTGGAAGGCGATTTGGTTTCGAACGAAAATATGGTGGTGTCGCGGCTTCAAAAGATGGAGGAATTGATCACACACCATCTTGATTGACAATTCAAGCCCTATAGTTCTTTGAAAATTAACCATACGAAATTTACCCGCATTTATCCAATTCTGGTTTGATAAATCAACACAATCAACATCAGGGTTTGACTTACCGGAGCTAGAACAGGCCGCAACCCGGCGAAAACCGGGATCCGCCAGCCGGCGGACAGCAGAAGTTCGACCTGCCGGGGCAACCCTAAGCGTTACGAAATGGGTTTATCCCAAACGCTTGGATAAATGGCGGGTATTTTTTTGACCATTAGCAAATAAATCATATAAATCTAATCGTTAGTGAACCATGGATGTATTATATTACCTAGTAGATGGACTGGCAGCACTAATCATTGGGATTGTGATCGGAACTTTTATTTTGAAAAGGCTGAATTCCAAACGTTTTGACGCTATGCGCCTGGAAGCGGAAGAAAAAGCCGAAGTCATAAAAAAAGAGAAGATCCTGCAAGCCAAAGAGAAGTTCCTGGAATTAAAGGCCGAACACGAAAGAGCGGTCAATGAAAGAAACAATGCCGTCCTGATCAACGAAAACAGAATAAAGCAAAAAGAATCCCAGATCTCACAAAAATTCGAAGAAATACAACGAAAACAGGCAGAACTGAATACGATCCGGGAAAACCTCAACAACCAGCTTGAGATTGTATCTAAAAAGCAGGCCGAATACGACCGCATAATCAAAGAGCAGGTAGAAAAACTCGAAACTATTGCCGGACTTTCAGCGGAAGAAGCGAAATCCCAAATCGTTGAAACACTTAAAGAAGAAGCCAAGTCAGACGCAATGGTTTATATAAAAGATACGGTAGAAGAAGCAAAGATCACGGCCCAGCGGGAAGCAAAAAAGATCGTAATTGAAACGATCCAGCGAACAGCTGCCGAACATGCCATTGAAAATACCGTTTCGGTTTTCCCGCTGGAAAATGATGACATCAAAGGGCGGATCATCGGCCGTGAAGGAAGAAATATCCGGGCTCTGGAAGCTTTGACAGGCGTTGAAATAATCATCGACGACTCGCCGGAAGCCATTATCCTGTCGGGTTTTGATCCGGTCAGAAGGGAGATAGCCCGTTTATCGCTGCATAAGCTGGTCACCGACGGACGAATCCATCCTGCCCGTATTGAAGAAGTGGTGGCAAAAACCACCAAGCAGATCGAACAGGAGGTAATCGAGGTCGGTAAGCGAACCTGTATCGATCTTGGCATTCACAATATGCACAACGACCTTGTCAGGATGATCGGGCGGATGAAATACCGTTCTTCATATGGTCAGAACCTTTTAGCCCATTCGATCGAGGTGGCCAAACTGAGCGCTACTATGGCTGCTGAACTGGGCCTTAATCCCAAGATGGCCAAACGCGCTGGTTTGTTGCATGATATCGGAAAAGTACCTGATAATGAGCCCGATCTGCCACATGCTATCCTGGGTATGAAAATGGCAGAAAAGTTCAAGGAGCATCCTGAAATTTGCAACGCCATCGGCGCACACCACGACGAAATTGAGATGGAGTCTCTGATCGCCCCCATCGTCCAGGTATGTGACGCCATCTCCGGCGCCAGGCCCGGGGCCAGGCGCGAAGTGGCGGAAGCTTACATCCAGCGGCTCAATAAGCTCGAAGAGCTGGCCCTGTCCTACCCGGGCGTGGTGAAAACCTACGCTATCCAGGCGGGGCGGGAATTGCGGGTTATCGTCGGCGCTGAGAAAGTTTCCGATAACGAAGCCAGTAAAATTTCGTATGAGCTGTCAAGGAAAATCCAGGATGAAATGACCTATCCGGGTCAGATTAAAATTACCGTCATCCGGGAAACCCGCGCAGTTAATTTCGCGAAATAACATCACGGATTTCTTCGATACCGGTTCCGGTACCGAAAATGGTCAGAACGTCTCCCATCTTCAAATAAGTATTGCCATGGGGGACGTTCTTTTCATTTCCCCTCGTCAGGAGCATGATCATAGCGTCTTTATGCAATGGCAGGTCCATAATTTTCTTCCCCTCAATTTTACCGTTTAAAACGGTGATATCTTCGACAGAGAATTCCTCGAAGGTTTCGATGAGCGACTGGTAAGCACCCGGCCGCAGGATTATATTTTCAATGGTAGAAGCCAGTATACGGCGGGCATCCAGGATATGAACGCCCAAACCCAGCATCTTGTCCTCTATGACCGTATTCCCCGGTATGGATATTATCCTTTCATGATGCAACTCCTTCCGGAGCATCTCGCATATCTGCATATCCTGCGATTCATTAGCTGTGAGAACAACCACGTAGCAGTGCGGTTTCAGGTTAGCACTCCGGTAGATGGCAGGGTCACCTCCGTCACCGGCAATAATATCGAGCCCGTTTGACTTTATCTCATTATATCTTTGTGGACTATTCTCAATGATCAACGACGATTTTCCGAGCATTTTAAGCCTTCGGGCCAATAAAACGCCCACACTGCTGCCACCGATGATGATGGTATGGTCGTCCGAATAGGCCTTCTTCCTGTTGATCTGTCCATACATCAAGGGCGATGCCAGGCAGGTGATGACGACCATAATAACAAAACTTGCGTTAGCTCCCGGCGTTATTGCCCCAAGCTCCAGACCTACCGAAGAAGCAGCTATGACCAGGCCCAGATGTGCAGCCAGGATAAATCCCGCTGCCAGCGATAATCTTTTTCCGAACTGTCTGATCCAGATAAAACTGGGTATAATCTTTACAATATAAAACAAGATCACCAGTAAAACCAGGAAAAGATATATGGAGGTTCCATATTCTGTAAGGCTGGCAGGATCGAACCGGGCCCCGACAATGATAAAAAAGACAGGAATAAAAAAACCAAATCCCATCCCTTCCAACTTGATTATCAATATGGAACGCTCCTTGCTCATAAAAAATGACATCAGCAAACCACTCAGAAATGCCCCCAGGATCACGACCTCCCCACCAACAATCTGCGCGATCACAACAAAGAGAAATACCAGTGCCAATGCCCCTCGCATGCTCAGTTGAGTAGCAGCATGGGCTTTTTGAAAAGTGATCCTTTTGAAAATTCCGGGAGAAAACTTCTTCCCTAAATAATATAAAATGACAAAAAATATAAAGAAAGCAATGACCAGGAATAACTCATAGTCAAATCCGAATTTGAGGTACAGTGCTGAAATGGTAACAAGTGTTATGCTGAAAATATCGGCTATCGCTGATGTGGTGATGATGGTCTGTCCGTAATAGGTCTTGGTCTCACCTCTGTTTTTAAGGACCGGGTACACAATACCCATAAATGTGGTCGTGGGGATAAGAGAAAAAAACCAAACATTCGGAATTTCAACATAAAATGACAGCAGGAAGGTACCGGCCAGTGATATCGCCAGGCATATCAGGTAGTGTGAAATACCTGCCAGAATTGGATTTTTGGATAGAGTTCCCAGACTTAGTTTTCTGGGAAAAGAAGCAAGAATGCTGTTAATATCGATTTCCAGTCCGCTAAGGAACATTATGAAAATAAGCCCCGTAAGGGCCAGGAAGTTCAACACCAGCATACTATCGGCATCCACATACTGCATGAGGAAATGGCCGGCTGCATAACCTGCAATGATTTCTATGAGAACGGAAGGCACCCGGTCAGCCTTTAATATAGTCAGCAACATGGGTATCAGCCAGGCTATGGCAACGACAAAGAGCAGCGGGACAAAGTTAAAGTCGAGTATTATACAAGGCTGAAATGGGCTCATCGATTTTAAACTTTGAGTAAAATTAAGGAGATTTCGTGATGCGGGAATGTTTTTTTTATCTTAGCCCGACTTTAGCCACATTTGTTTTACAGACAAAATCCCATTACCCTATGGCAACCGAACGCCATTTCAAGAAATCTCTCAACCTATTCGATTCGGCAGCCATTACCATGGGCTCCATGATTGGCTCCGGTATTTTCATCGTCAGCGCCGATATCGCGCGCAATGTCGGCTCCCCGGGCTGGCTTCTGGTGGTCTGGGCTGTCACCACCCTGATGACAGTACTGGCTGCCCTGAGCTACGGCGAACTGGCCAGCATGCTGCCACATGTCGGCGGCATTTATGTTTACCTGAAAGAGGCCTATTCTCCATTATTCGGTTTTCTGTACGGATGGACCTTTTTCCTGGTCATTCAGTGTGGTACCATTGCCGCTGTCGCCATGGCTTTTGCAAAATTTACAGGAGTGCTGCTGCCGGTTATCTCAGAACAAAACATTCTCCTGGACCTGGGATTATTCAAATTCAACACTACCCAATTGCTCGCCATTATGATGATCCTTTTCCTGACATGGATCAATACCCGGGGAATCAAAGAAGGGAAAAGAGTGCAGAATATTTTCACCTATTCCAAAGTATTTATCCTGCTCGCCTTTATCGTCATCGGAATTTTCGTGGCCAAGGCTACACAATTGAATGTTTTTCATTCACCCGGATTCTGGGAAGCTTCCAAAATCGTTGATAACCAGCAGGTCCCGGTATCGGGTTTCTCACTGATCATCGCGATCGGATTGGCGATGGTTGGCTCTATCTTCGCCGCAGATGCCTGGTACAATATCACGTATACTTCGGATGAGGTCATCAATCCCAAAAAGACAATCGCCCGAAGTCTTTTCCTGGGAACTTTAACGGTCTGCCTTATCTATTTTCTTGTTAATGTGGTATATATCATCGCATTGCCGGTTCGAGGGATACCCGATGGTGCTACCGTTATGGAAAGAGGAATCCAGTTTGCTACAGCCGACAGGGTTGCGACCGCCGCTATTTACGGTATTTTCGGAAAGAATACGGAATTGCTGATGGCTGTTGTAGTTGTTATCTCCACCTTTGGATGTAATAATGGCATTATTCTTTCCGGAGCCAGGGTTACTTATGCCATGGCCAAAGACCGGCTTTTTTTCAAAAAAACAGGTGAACTGAGCAAAACAGGTGTCCCGGCTTTCGGATTATGGATCCAGGCCATCTGGTCAACTCTCTTATGCCTGACGGGTACTTACAGTCAATTACTTGATTATGTTGTGTTTGCAGCATTACTGTTCTATATCCTGGTCATATTTGCCGTCTTCATGCTCAGAATAAAACACCCGGAATGGGAACGCCCATACAAAGCATTCGGATTTCCTGTCTTCCCGATAATTTATATAGCAGCATGCCTGCTGATCATCATTATTCTTCTCATTTACAAACCCCTGTTTACCTGGCCGGGATTGGGAATTGTCATTTCAGGAATACCTGTTTACTATTTATGGAAAAGGAAAAGCCACAAAGGCCCGGTTACCATCTGATCACCGGCAGTTGAGCATGTTGCTGATCCTGTCCCTGACTATGGCGGTAAGTTCATCACTGGAAAAACTATCCGGATAAACCGGTTCCGCAAAACAAATACTTATCTTACTCAAAGGACGCGGAAAAATTGCCCTGTAAGGCATGGCTTTATAAGCGCCGCTAATGGCAACGGGCACCACCGGGATATTCAGTTCCTTGCTGAGGATGGCGAAAGTCTTCTTGAAATCTCCCATCTTGCCGGTCTTTGTCCGGGTCCCTTCCGGGAAGATGATGACGTTCTTGCCCTTTCTAAGTACCTCGGCCAGTTTCTGGATGGAATCTTTTAAATCTTTATTCACATCCATGACTATGACATTGTTCCGATTTGCCATGAACCTTAGGAACCAGTTATTAACATGCGTTTTCTTAGCATAGAAATAACTCTTTTTCATGGTCTTCATCTTTAAGGCCGCTACAAGGTATAGGCCATCGAAAAAACTCTCATGATTAGGGGCAATAATGCAAGGTCCTTCCGGAATGTTTTCGGTTCCCCTGCTTTTCAGCCTGGAATAAACAGCAAAAAATCCTTTTGCCGAGTTTTTTATCATAGGTAGGGTTGGCCAGGTTCTGGGCAGTTTGACCTGCACTTTCTCCTTCAATGCTGAAGCCCAGCTGGTTACATCTTCTTTTTGCCATTTCTTATTTATTTTAATATATTCAACGAGTGATTTGACTTGTGGGAACTTTGGCAGGTGTTCTTCTTCAATCTTTACGCCGAATGTTTTTTCGATATAGTCGATAAGACTCAACTTACCCAGCGAATCAAGTGCAATGTCGAATTCAAGGTGATCTTCCGGGGAAATCGTCATATCCACCTGGCTTTCCAGGAAGGTTTTCACGGCCAGGTACTCCTCGGAAGAATCCTCTTCGGCCGATTGTCTTTTCTCTTTCGTTTTTCCTACTGCAAGTTCATCCAGCTTAAACCGCTGAATTTTTCCAAGACGGGTCCGGGGTAGCTCTTCCTTGACCAGCGTAAACTGCATGATCCTTTTATATGAAGTAAGTTCTTCATTAAAGGCAGGAAAAACATCGGTTCTGAAATACAGGTCTGCATCTTTTATACCTGCATTGGCCAGCGCAGTGAAATCGGGCAGAATTACCGCATGAAGGATGTCATTCTGAACAAGTACGCCAGCTTCCTTAACACAGGCATACTCTTTTTCCAGTTTTTGCTCAAGTTCGACAGGATTAACATTCTTCCCGTTCGGAAGCACGATTATTTCTTTCTTTCTGCCTGTGATCCTGAGATATCCTTTTGAATCGATCTCCCCCAGGTCACCCGTATAAAGCCAGCCATCTCTCAGTACCTCGGCCGTTTCCTCCGGCCTCTTATAATAGCCCTGCATGATATTTGGGCCTTTGGCGACAACTTCCCCTTCCCGGATCTCAACTTTCAGTCCCGGTAACGCCTGTCCTGCCGTGCCAATCACGACCTTGCCCGGCCTGGGAAAGGTGATCATGGGTGATGCCTCGGTCATTCCATAGCCCTCCATTACAGCAAAACCCAGTGTATCAAAGAATTGACCAACTGCCTTATTCAACGCAGCGCCTCCCGAAACCATGATCTCCAGCTCGCCTCCGAGGCCCGCGTGAACTTTTTTAAAAATTTTCTTTGCTAACCTCTTGCTCCTGGAGAGTTTGACTATTCTATAAAAGAGCCTGCCAATTGCTTTGGCATCGATTTTAGCTTTAATCCCCTTGTAAAGAAGCTCATACAGCCTGGGTACTCCTATCATTATCCGCACAGGATGGGCTTTCAGGGTTTCGATAATATCGGATGACTGCATGGATGGAGACATCACTACACATCCTCCTGCTTTGAGCGGAGCAATCATCGATCCGGCCAAAGGGAAAATATGATGAAGAGGAAGAAGCATCAATACGGGGCGGTCGCTGGTGTAGATCGGGTAATCCTCGGTTACCGCCTTAATATTTGCCGAGATATTTTTAAAAGATAACATGACCCCTTTGGGACTTCCGGTTGTGCCTGAGGTATAAATTATTGCCGCCGTTTTATCCTCCGGGGGATGAAAATCCCACTCCGAAATAATCTTGTCTCCGGTTATCCGAACATCTTCAAAATAAATAATTTCCGGTTTAAACTCCAGTTTACCATCCATCTTTGCCAATGTAGCGGATACACTTTTACCGGCAAACAACAGTTCCGGCCGGCAGTCGTTCAGAATATATGCCGCATCTGCCGCTGAAGATAGAAAATCGATGGGTACAACTATCGCACTATTGTACCAGGCCGAATAAAACGCATATATCCACTCGGGGCGGTTTTCCGAAAAAATGGCTACTTTTTCTATGTTCTTTCCGGCAAAGAGTGCGGCATATTCTCGGATACGCTGAATCAACTGTTGATATGTATCCGTATGATCCCGGAGGATCAGAGCCGGCTTTTCAGGGAATTGAGTGTTTATCATCTGGGGGTTGGGTAAGTGAAAGATTAATACAAATTTAGTATTAATTTCATATCCCGGAATCTATATATCAGGATACAAATCCCGGGTAATATTTCCTTTCAAATGTCAGTGTATAACTGTATTACACGTTTAAGTCAATATTTTTGATTATAAATACATGTAATTTATTAAGGATCGGGATTTGGTATTTTGGCAAATTCCCATACCTTTAATCGCGATTTTCTTTGAATCCTTTAATTAATTAACTAAACCAGGACGAATGAGCACTAACAAAGAAGCCTGGGGATCCAGGATCGGCCTCATTCTGGCCATGTCGGGAAATGCAGTAGGATTGGGTAACTTCCTTCGCTTTCCGGTTCAAGCCGTACAAAATGGAGGTGGGGCATTCATCATCCCTTATCTGGTGTGTTTCCTGCTGATGGGAATCCCGTTACTTTTTGTGGAATGGTCGATCGGTAGGTATGGAGGCCGGTTTGGACATCATACCACCCCATTCACTCTTGAAAAAATGGGTGGGAATAAAGTCTGGCGGTACGTGGGGGTGTTTGGGATTTTTTCAAACATAGCCATTGCTGCTTATTATTGTTACATCGAAAGCTGGACACTTTCCTATACAATGCATTCGGCTTTGGGATCTTTTAAGGGGCTTGACCAGCATGGTGTGGCTGATTTCTTCTCCAATTACCTTGACCTTTCGACTACTACCACCGGAATACCTTACGAAGCCGTCGTTTTTTTCCTGGTCTGTATGTTTCTCAATACCTGGGTCCTGAGCCGGGGAATAGCTGGCGGTGTAGAAAAGATGGCAAAAATTGCTATGCCTTTGCTTGTCTTTTTCGCTATATTTTTGGCAATCAAGGCCATTACGTTAAAGGCCGGCCATGAAAATGCAGTCAATGACGGCTGGGCAGGACTCAGTTTCCTGTGGACGCCCCAATTTGACTCGCTTACCAATCCAAAGGTCTGGCTGGCCGCCGCCGGACAGATATTTTTCACACTCTCCCTCGGCCAGGGATCAGTGCAATGTTTTGCATCGTACGTCAAGAAAAAGGATGACATTGCACTGAACGCCATGTCGGCCGGCTGGATGAATGAATGGGTGGAAGTCGTGCTGGGTGCATCGATTATCATTCCGATCTCTATTGGCTACCTGGGTATCGACCGGGTAATAGAACTCACCAATCTGGGAGGTCTCGGGCTGGGATTCAGAACCATGCCATACCTTTTCCAGCAATGGGGGCCTATCCTCGCAGCTATGGCAGGCATTGCCTTCTTCGGGTTATTATTCTTCGCTGGAATTACAAGCTCTCTGGCTATGGGTACCCCAATCCTGTCATTTATGCAGGATGAGTTTAACTGGTCAAGAAAGAATTCCGCACTTGTTTTCGGCGGCGCTGTCACTGCCCTGGGCCTTCCAACAGTGTTTTTCTTCCAAAAAGGTGTTCTCGATGAGTACGACTATTGGGCAGGGACCGTCTCATTGGTCGTATTCGCTATGCTCGAGATCATCCTCTTCTCCTGGATCTTTGGAATTAAAAAGGGCTGGAAAGAGATAACGGCAGGCGCTGACATACGAATACCGGGAATCTACAAATTCATTATTAAATGGATCACTCCGTTCATCCTTATTATCGTGTTCTTAGGCTCAATGGTCAGGCCGGTCAACGATGACTGGACAAAAGTTTCTCTCCGACACTGGCCGCTTCATAAAGAAAGTATCATCGGCCAGCTGATCCACAAGGACATCGGGCCAAATAAAGCTTACTTCACCGATGCGTTCTATGCAGAGTTTGAAGGAACTGTTGATTCAATAAGCAGTATGAACCAGAAAACCATTTTGCAGGTTTCTTCAGTCGATCAAACCAGGTCGGAGACCTACATACTCGGCAAGAAAACTGAACCGGCAGTTAAAACGGGCGATCAGTTCCAGGCCGGCGATACTTTATATACAGGTAAAGTGGTGAACAGGATCCTGTATACCGACCTGGCGCGACTCCTCCTGCTGTCGCTCTTTCTTTTCTCGTCCGTATTGGTTTACCTGGCTGCCGTAAAACGAAAAAAATATGCCGATCGTCACCATTAACACGTAAAACTATGAATACCTCAGCAATTATATTTATGGCGCTGGCACAAACGATCATTACTTTGATCACCTTCTCATTCCTGTACCGGGCAATGAGAGCTAAAAAACGCCCTGAGCCTGATTCTTATGCAGACAATGATGACGATGATGATGACGAGAATTAAATTCGTCAGTCTTAAAGATCACAGAGTATCATCCTTCGTAAACTATTGTATATAAGTTACTTGTAATTTTCTTCTTCACCGACCGGGTATTTTTTACCCTTTTTCCGGATTAATCAATATGATGAACCGGATCAAAGACTATTTTTCATTCTCCGCCAAAGAACAGCGGGGCCTTATCGCCCTGCTGGGGATTATCCTGTTGGCCCTGTCAGCCGGGATTTACCTGCCGGTAATAATTCCTCAGAAACAATTTGATATTGAACCCTTTAGAAGCGAAGTCGAAGCGTTTCTTGCAAAGGCTGTGATCGAAGACTCCTCAGCCATTTCAAACCAAAATCAAGCTTTAAAATTCACTCCGGTATCGGATCATCAGGACCTTGAAGGTTTTCAGCAGTCACCTTACCCGTTCAATCCTAATGAGCTCGATGAAAGCCAATGGAAGAATATGGGTTTGAGGGATAGAATTGTTAACAATATCATGAACTACAGGAAGAAAGGCGGACGGTTCAGGGATAAGGAGGGATTCAGGAAAATTTATGGCCTTACAGACAAAGAATTCGGTATTCTTGAATCTTACCTTGTTTTTGATCCTCCGGTAAAATCTGAATACCCAAAAGACACTGCTTCAAAGCCTGCCGGATTTCAGGATCAATTTACAAAGAAAGAGTTCCTGCCCATCAGGGTGGAGATCAACAGTGCGGATTCGTCTGCTTTGCTGAACCTGAAAGGAATTGGACCCTCTTTTGCCGGCAGGATCGTAAAATACCGCTCCAGACTGGGAGGTTTTTATAAGCCGGAACAACTGATGGAAATAAGAGGTCTCGACAGCGTCCGATTTAACCAATTCCGTGACCAGATCGAGTTAAACTCTGGTTTGATCTCAAAGATTGATATTAATAATGTAACTTTCAAAGAGTTACTAAAGCATCCATACTTTGAGTACTACCTGGTTAAAGCCATTTTTGAGAAAAAAGATCAGATTAAATCATTTGATTCAGTAGAACAAATAAAATACCTGCCGGTGATGTATGAAGAGCTCTTTGAGAAGATATCGCCTTATATAACAGTCAATTAACATTTTTATTCGGACGATAAATATGCCTGATCTTATCGATTTCTTCATCAGTGATGGAAACATTCCAAAAATCATCTCCTTGTCTCCCGGTCTCCTGGTCTCCGTGTCTCCCGGTCTCCTGGTCTCCGTGTCTCCTGGTCTCCTGGTCTCCGTGTCTCCCGGTCTCCTCTTCCTCCTCCAGTTCCCATTCGTAAACTTTCCGTTGAGGCCCCTGTTTTCTATAGTAAACAGCCAGGATAATACCGGCAATCATTCCATAAAGATGAGCTTCCCAGGAGATATTCTTTTCCGGGAAGAATTCGGGAAAAATCCCCCAGATCAGGCTTCCATAAAGAAAAACAACGATCAGGGCGAGAGCCATCAAACCGGTATGCTTCCGGATAATCCCGCTCAGGGCAATAAAAGTGGCAAGGCCATAGACAATCCCGCTGGCCCCGATATGAAAAGCCGGCCGGGCAGCTATCCAGACCCAAAATCCACTGAATAGCCAGATAAACAGTAATATTCTAAATGACAGGTCTTTGTAAAAATAAAATAACGCCGATCCCAGGATGATCAATGGTACTGAATTGGCAATAAGATGGGAAAAATCGCCGTGTATGAAAGGTGTTGTGATGATACCGGTGAGATTCTGCCACCGTAAAGGGAATATCCCCAGAAAGGACAATTTGTAATCTCCCGTAACCTCGATGATTTTAACAGCCCACATCAGCAAAACCAGCATGAAAGGAATCACCATGCTTCTCAGTATTTTTCGCTCCTCCTGTCTGATCATATCTGAAAATTTCCGGTTGTGCCAGCACAAATCAGGCCACTTGACTTGGCTAAGTTAGTTATTTGATGGATTTCATTTTCTTTTTAAGGTGCCGGTTTTTTCAACATCCAGGAAAACAGGCATGTGATCACTGAATCCGCCATGGTAACCCGGCCCAAGGTAGGTCCGGAATGGTTTCATTCCCGAATAGGCATTATCCGGTTCAAGCAGAAATTCAGCCATAAAGATGCCTGCCATTTGGTCAGAGACCCTCAAACCGGAATCACCCGAAAAGAGTGCGCATGAAACCAGGATCTGATCGAAAACCGACCAAACCCCCTGGTGCTTGATCGTGCCTCTACCAAAAATGTTCTTTTCCAGGCTACTCAGGTTTACCAGCGGGCAAAATGAATCCTGCAGACTGTTTTCCAGGATTTTGTTGACCGACTGCATGCTTTCATCATCCGGTTCATCATTAAAATCACCCATGACAATTATGTTTGCATTATAATTGCTTTTAAGGACCTTTACGATCGATTCGGACAAAATGGCCGCCGCTGCCATCCTTTTTTGCACTGAAGTTCCGGCCCCGCCGTATCTTGACGGCCAGTGGTTAATATAAATATCCAGCGTATCCCTGTCCCAGATCCGGCCCTTTACGTGGAGTATCTCCCTTGTCGTTTCACCCGATCTCAAAGGTATGGTCAGCCATTCTGAAGTGATCGGGAAAAACAGGTCAGCCCGGTAGATCAAAGCCACATCCACACCCCTGGCATCATGCGACTCTCTGTGTATCAACCGGTAATCCTTAAGGCTTAGGGGTGTATCATAAATAAGCCTGTTCAGCACAAGCCTGTTTTCCACCTCACATAATCCAATAACGGCGGGCATATCCCCTTGCCCTAATGCAACAAGAGTCCTGTAAATCTTAATGGTCTTTTCCCGGAACCTGTCATAAGTCCAGTTTTTATCCCCTTCCGGCAAAAATTCTTCATCGTTTGTCAAAGTATCATCCATGACATCAAATAAATTTTCAACGTTATAAAAGACAATACGTGCCGATTGTCCCTGGATTCCGGTTGTTAATCCCATCAGGATCAAACAAACCCAATTACAAAATAAACTTTTCATCTGATTTCCTTTTTCCTATTAATCCGGTTTTTGGGATGAAAATACCCGGTCGGTGAAAAAAATATTCGGAAAGTGCAACTATTTGGCCTTTTATTTGTCATTATCCTGATCTTTTGAATCATCATAAAATGACAAAGGCACATTTCAGCCAAATTTCAAGCTTACTAACAGGCATTATCTTTCTGACCTGCCTTTTTTTTAATGCCACTGCCGGCATTGATCCGGACGATCCATCCGTGAAACGGTATACGATCAGCGGGCATATCAAGGACAATACCAGCGGGGAGGACCTTTTCGGCTCTTCTGTCCTGGTCACCGAACAAAATACCGGCACGATTGCCAATGAATATGGATTCTACTCGGTCAGCCTGACCAAAGGGATATATACGCTTCGCTTTTCATATATGGGATATGAGACCCAGACACACAAGATCACTGCCGACAAAGACATAGTCCTGGATATTAATCTCAATCCATCGTCTGCTATATTGAATGAAGTGGAAATCAGGGCTGAACGCGGCGATGCCAATATAAAAACGCCGGAGATGAGCGTAGTTAAGCTGGATGTCAAAACGATCAACCGGATTCCGGCACTGATGGGCGAAGTGGATATTATCAAAGCGATACAGCTTCTTCCCGGGGTACAATCGGTGAGTGAAGGTTCTTCGGGTTTTAGTGTAAGAGGAGGAAGCCCCGACCAGAACCTGGTATTGCTGGATGAGGCTACGGTTTATAATCCCTCCCATTTTCTCGGATTTTTTTCAGTATTCAATAATGATGCGATAAAAGATGTTAAACTATATAAGGGCGACATACCCGCACAATACGGAGGAAGGCTGGCTTCGGTCCTGGATGTGCGAATGAAAGACGGAAACCAGAAGAAGTTTTCCGGAACCGGAGGGATAGGGCTTATTTCCAGCAGGTTAACGCTTGAAGGGCCGATAATTAAAGATAAAACCTCATTTATCCTGTCGGGTCGAAGAACTTATGCCGATCTCTTTTTGCCCTTGTCAAAAAATGAAGGAGTTCAGGACAGCCGGCTCTATTTTTATGATTTTAATGCCAAAATCAATCATACTTTTAATGAGAACAACCGGTTATATCTATCCGGTTATTTCGGGAATGACATCTTTAAGAATCCTTTTGCCTATATGAAACTGGGGAACACAACGGCTACCATCCGTTGGAATCACCTCTTTTCAAAAAGGCTCTTCAGCAATTTCACTGCAATATACTCCCGCTACCAGTATGGTTTAGGAACGGCTGATGACGACAATCCGAACTCATTCCTTTGGACTTCTGTTTTACAGGATTACCAGGTCAAAGGAGATTTTACATATTATCCGGGAACAAACCATACGCTTCGCTTCGGATTCACCAGCAGCCTCCATTTGCTCGATCCGGGAAGTGCCAGCGGAAGAGGCGACTCAAGCCTTTTCACGGAGTATTCAATCGACCGTAACCATTCCCTGGAGAGTGGGTTATACGTAAGCAACGACCAGTTGATCGGCAGCCGGCTGACTTTGAAATACGGCATCAGGTTTTCTCTCTTTCAGAACATTGGTCCATCAACCGTTTTTCTATATGATGATGAATTTCATCTGAGCGATTCAACGAAATATGAACATGGAAAGTTCTATAATACATATACCGGCCTGGAACCCCGTCTTGGGCTGACATATGTCCTGGACGAATTTTCATCGGTAAAGGCCAGCTATACGCATACATATCAGTATTTGCAATTAGCACAGAATTCAACTGCGGGTACGCCGCTCGATGTCTGGTATTCCGCCAGTCCGAATGTAAAGCCGCAGATCTCCGACCAGGCTGCAATTGGTTATTTCCGGAACTTCCGCAAAAACACTATTGAAACTTCGGTAGAGGTATATTATAAGACCATGCGCAATACGATCGATTTTAAAGATCACGCTGAACTTTTACTAAACAAACAACTGGAAGGGGAACTGCGGTTCGGAAAAGGATGGTCGTACGGAATGGAACTGATGGTCTCCAAACCGCAAGGCAAAATCAACGGTTGGGTAAGTTACACGTTCTCACGCACCTGGAGAAAGTTTGAAGACATTAATGACGGGAAGAAATATCCGGCCCCGTACGATTCCCCTCACGATGTATCCATCGTCCTGAATTATGATGCGACAAAAAGGATCAGCATATCAGCCAACTGGATATATTCTACCGGCAAACCGGTAACTTTCCCAACAGGAAGAGCCGTGATCGATGGCGTGGTAGTGCCGATTTATTCTGATAGAAATGCCTACCGCATGATGGATTATCACCGTCTTGACCTTTCGGTAGCACTGCATAAAAAGCCGTCTGATTCACGTTTCGACTGGGATCTGGTATTTTCGGTCTATAACGCGTATAACCGGCATAATACATGGGCCATCAATTTTGTTCAGGATAACCTGTATCCTTTGACAACCTATGCAGAGCAAACGTATTTATTCGGGATCATTCCGGCTGTAACCTTCAACTTTCAATTCTGATGATGAAAAGAATCCATATCCTCTATCTTCTGATCCCGGTGATTTTATCCTCCTGTACAGAGCGGATTGATATTGACCTGGATGAAACCTATACCCGCCTGGTTGTGTATGGCGTACTCACAACCGACACAACAACGCACTATGTAACATTATCAAAAACAACAAGCTACTTTTATAACGAACTTCCTCCCCCGGTTTCAGGAGCAGAAATAATTATCAGCGATGACCAGGGAAATGAATTCACCCTTCAGGAAACCGAACCGGGAAAGTATGCCACTTCACCTTTATTTGCCGCTGTGCAGGGCCGGACCTATACCTTAAACATCAGCCTTGAAGAAGAAATCAATAATTTCAGAAATTATACCGCCTCAACAAAAGTCACATCCATCAATCCGATCGACTCGATCGGGCTGGTGCATCAACCTTTATGGGGCGAAAAAGGATTTTATGAGGTGACCTGCTATTACCAGGAACCACCCACACGCGACTTTTATATGTTCAATATCCTCATAAACGGAAAACTGGTGACCGATACCATCAACAGTAGGATTGTCATTAATGATGATTTCTTTAATGGGAATTATACCAACGGGATCGGTGTGGGATACCTCGACCAGTCAAAAACGGATGAAATTTTACGGCCCGGCGACAAGGTGACCTTCCAGGGATGCAATATAACAGAGGAGTTCTACGATTTTGTCATGACCCTGCAATCAGAAACTGGATTTCAGACCCCGTTGTTCAGCGGCCCTCCGGCAAACGTTAAAAGTAACCTCTCAAATGGCGCAGTCGGCTTTTTTACGGCCTACAGCGTTGCTTACTCCAGCAAGGTTTTCCAGCTGCAATAAAAAAATATTTTCATTCGACCGGGTATTTTTTACCCAAAATCCGGATTAACAGGTAAGGAAGATCATTACCTGATGCATCCGGGCCGGCCCCCCTGGTAAAACTCCATTCAGGAAAGAAGGAATCATCTTCCCTTAACCTAATCCTTTTTGGCCAGAATTCATTACTGAAAACCTCTGCCACAGCCTTGTTATTATGAAAATAATATCGCTGCTGGCGGCGCCGGTTCTTCCTTTAATGCAGTGCGTAGAAATTTGCAGGGCTGAGGTAGTTCGACTGCGAAAGTGGAATAGTGCCCGGTTGCCGAAAAGGGCTGTCAGAGTAGGCAATACTTTAATTCATCGGTTATGAAAAAACTTATTTTAACATTCATTATTCTGAATTCAGTAATCCTTTCGTCTCAATCACAGGACAAGCTGAAGATCGGGGATGTAAGAAACGATAAGCTCGTGGTTTCCAATGTGGAAGGATTGAAAAAGTTCCTGTACAACAGTATCGGGAATAGCGGAACTCTGGGAAAAGACCTCCAGTACAGGCTTGCTCCTGAAGGCGACCGCTGTGTGGTTTTCTACCCTGTTTCCGGAAACAGGCAGAATGTGACCTCAGCCGGGGTTTTGCTGATCGTGAAGAATGGCGAAGCATTTATCCAGGAAAGCCCTGAAATAATTGATTCTTCGGGACCCGGCGGCGGTGGAAGTTATGAAATCCAGTGCGTTGGTACAAACTGCAATCAATGCGTACCTGCAATCAAATGGATAGGAAATTGGCTGCCTTATGTAATCTGTGAATGCAAGCAGGAAGGCGACGGTACCTGTAATATGATTACGAAATTAATTGTCAACGTGCAATTCAACTAAAGAATGATGATTTGACTTTCCCGGATGGCGAATTTCCACTATTCCGAATATCACCTTCCGGGGAAGTCTTTAAACCGAATCGAAGAAATAAATTTAAATAAGTTAAATATAAATTTAATTGTCTCACCATTAACCCTTTAAAACCATGTTTAGAATTATCCGCATCCTTGTTTTACTCCTGGCTTTCACGAATTTAATGGCACAGGAAAAATCATCGGCCATTCAGAATGATGATCCTTTCATCAAAATGGTCAGGGCAACCGACGCATTAAGTGCGTTTATATTCACATCGCAACTCAATATGAAACAGGTCTTTACTTTCGACACGATTCGCAATACGGCGGAGATAAGAGTTAAAAAATCGGGCGCTAAAATCCTGTTTCTGCAAATTATTCCCTCTGAAAGTCAGAAAGAGCTCCTTTTCTTCCTCGACTCAGCCTGGGTGGTCGATCACACAATCAGGAATATGGCCCTAATCGGACATACACATGATGATCTGTCCCACAATTTCATCTCAACATCCTACCCGTTTTCCCTTTTTACCCTGGACACCATGCTTGCTTACGTCTCCCCTTTCTGGAAGATTACCGGCGAAAACAATGATTTCTATGAAGTTACCATGGATATTGCCAACAAATCCGAGGACGTCTCCGATGTCCTGGTTAAATTCATGATAAGAAAACCCGATTTCCTGCCCTATGGATTGTACCAGGAATCCGTATATCTGAAAGTCGATAAAATGTTCCAGGAACAAATACTATCTGACTTTAGACTGCTGGATACTAATGAGATAGAAATCCCTGGATATTATTACATGTATGAAAGGTCCGGCACGCACGAACATAACATGGAGATGGATTCGGCTATTGCGGTGGAACCCGATACAAGTACTGTTTATTTGTCTGACCTGGATCTTTTTACTCTGGAAGGCGATAAATTTGAGATGTATGCTGACGGGCTGGTTCTTCTTGACCTCTGGTATGTCGGTTGCGCTCCCTGCATGAAGTCGGCACCGGTGCTGGAGAAACTTTACAAGCAATACGGCAGTATGGTTCACTTTCTCAGCATCAACGAGGTTGACCGGGATACCGCCCGTATCAAACTCTTTAAGGAAAAAATGGGAATTACCGTTCCTGCTTTGCTGGGAGGTAATAATAAAATCGCTAATCGGGTTTCACAATACAGGGGATATCCGGTATTTATTCTATTCGATGCTTCTACCGGGAAGGTATTGTGGCATATTGCAGGATATTCCGAAGAACTGGAAAAAGTTATCGGAGAGGTGATCGAAAAGAACCTTTAAACCGTTTCACTATTTCAACATGGCAATGGGGAAGAATATTGTGTATGAAGAAATTGGCCATAACTGTAGCAATTCTCACTGCCTCATTTACTTCCGGAGGCCAGCAAGGTAATCCGGAGTTGCAAAAACAGGTAGATGAATTAAAAGCCAGGGTCAAACAGCTTGAAAAGGAAAATATTGTTTTTATTGCCGGAAATAAAACGGAAGACAGCCTGGATTATGCACTGTGCCGTGCAGAAATCTATAAAATATTCCTGCACCTGCAAAAACTCGATGGCGATTATCAGCATACATCAGATAAATTAGCGGTGACAGGTTTATTTTCCAAATTGATACAGGCTGGCAATCCCACCAGCGACATCCTGGGCTTTCGTTTTACGGATGTTATTATGACTTCGGTCGATAAACACTTTATTCAATATCTTAAAGATGAGAAAGATAAGAAAAGACTGATCAACGTGATCGGGAAAATAATGGACAATCCGGTGGTTTCAAACCTGGCTAATACAAACCCGGTGACATCGGTCATAGCATCGGTAATCCACATTGTTTCAGATTTTTCAACAACTTCAGTGGAATTGAAAAAAAACGGCAGAAAAGTCACCGGAGCCGGAGTCAACGAACAGGATATCTTTGACAGCCCGTCCATCAAAAATTTTCGGGCCTCATTGCAGATATATATCGACTTTTATGACGTATTGAACCAAATCACATCAGAGTTCGTAAAAAGCCTGGATGATCTTAATAAAGAATACCATACGTTGAATACCCGGATCTCGTTATTCAAGAGTGATTTGTATAACACGCTAAATGTTAATGACGAGAACCTGTTTCTCCGGTTATCACAAGCCCTTCCCGATCCCTCGGCCGACCGGATAAATAATGAAATAATGATTACCCGGGCAGTCGTTAAAGATTGTTACCGGTTTTCAGACAGGTTCGCCGTATTAAGAGAGGATGCCGATGAATACGAGATCCGATATAAGACTTTGTTATACAGTTTTCTGGATGACTATATTAAAACTCTTGGTTTAATTAACGATTTTCCCGATTCCAGTATTGATAAATCCAGGGCCCGGGAACTTGCAGATGAGATAAAATGCTATATAAAAAGCCGGAAATTAGTAGATGCTGTTCTCTTAAATGTGGATGAATGAATTGTTTTAATTTTGTCAAAAGATAAATAGCTTTTATATTTGAAACATCCGGTTATTATAATAGATGACCATATTCCGTTCATTAAAGGTGTTCTGGAACCATTCGCAAGAGTGACTTATGCTCCGGGCGGCGTAATCAGCAAAGATATTGCATCCAAAGCCGACGGCCTGATCATAAGGACCCGGACCCGATGCAATGCTGAATTGCTTGACGGTATACCGGTTAAATTCATCGCATCCGCCACCATTGGAACCGATCATATTGATATTCAATACTGTAATAACCGAAGCATTGAATGGTACCACGCTCCCGGCTGTAATTCCGGATCGGTCATGCAGTATATGGCTTCTGCCTTTTCAAGGCTCTCAACAAAATATCATATCAGTCTTGCAGGAAAAACAATTGGTATTATCGGCGCAGGCAATGTCGGAAAGAAAATCGCATTATTGGCGGAAATATTGGGAATGAGCCCATTGCTCAATGATCCGCCCAGGGCCAGAAACGAAGGGCAACAGGGTTTTGTTTCGCTGCAAAAGATCAAAGAGGAGTGTGATTTAATTACTTTCCATGTTCCGCTTAACCTTGGAGGTGATGACCGGACTTTTCATCTGGCAAACGATGCCTTTTTCAATAGCCTGGCTAAGAAGCCATTGATTATCAACACTTCTCGCGGAGCGGTTGTAGATGGTTCCGCATTAAAAGTGGCGCATCAAAAGGGCATGATCCGGGGTTTCGTTGCCGATGTCTGGGAGGATGAACCGCATATCGACAGGGAATTGCTTGCAATAGCCGATATTGCAACGCCTCACATCGCCGGTTATTCGGTCGAAGGAAAAGCCAACGGCACAGCAGCCGTGGTCAGGGCAGCCTCCCGGTATTTCGGTTTTGGTATCGATGAATGGTATCCGGAAAATCTACCTGGGCCAGGAGAACCCGTAATTGAGATTAAATCAGCAGGTAAGTCAGAAGAGCGGATCATCGATGAAGCTATTCTGGGCACTTATGATGTTTTAAAAGATGACAGGACATTGAGAAATGATCCGTTGCAGTTCGAATATCTGCGAAACTACTACCCTGTGCGGCGTGAATTCAGCGCTTATACATTGCACACCAAAGGCTTAAATCATGAACTTAGGCTGAAGCTCAACCAGCTGGGATTTGATGGTGGATAGCCGCATGTTTTTTTCAGAATTTATCAACGATACTTGAACCGCTCCCGAATTCTGATCTATTTTTATCGCAAATCTTAACCAAAATATAACTTTGCGATGAGCAAACCGATCGTTGACCTCGCCGCGGATACCATCCGCATTCTGTCGGCTGCCATGGTGGAAAAAGCCAATTCCGGGCACCCCGGGGGCGCAATGGGTGGCGCCGATTTCATCAATATTCTCTATTCCGAGTTTTTGAATTTCAATCCCGACGATCCTGCCTGGCCATTGCGCGACCGCTTCTTCCTTGATCCGGGACATATGTCGCCCATGCTTTATTCTGTGCTCCACCTGTGCGGCTATTATTCTACTGAAGACCTGAAAAATTTCCGTCAATGGAAAAGCATCACGCCGGGACATCCGGAACTCGATGTGCTGCACGGCATCGAGAACACTTCCGGCCCGCTCGGACAAGGCCATGCGATGGCGGTCGGCTCGGCCATAGCGGAACGGTTCCTGGCTGCCCGGTTTGGCGAGTGGATGGCTCACAAGACATTTGCCTTCATCTCCGACGGAGGTATCCAGGAAGAGATCTCCCAGGGAGCCGGTCGCATAGCCGGTTATCTCGGGCTGAACAACCTGGTCATGTTTTATGATGCAAATAATGTACAGTTATCTACAAAAATTGGCGAAGTTACCAGCGAAGATACCGCTATGAAATACCGCTCCTGGAATTGGTATGTTCAGACCATCAACGGTAACAATGCAATGGAGATCAGGGAGGCTATTTCAAATGCCCTGGCAGAAGAACAGCGTCCCAGCCTGATCATCGGCAAAACCATCATGGGCCTCGGGGCTGTTGATTCTCAAGGTAATAGAATGGAGGGCCTCACATCCACGCACGGGCAACCTTTATCCAAAGCGGGTGTTTCCTTGTCTGATACAATCCGGAAGCTGGGCGGAGATCCTGATAATCCATTTGAAGTATCAGATGAAGTAAAAGAGTATTATAGATTAATATTAAGCAAGAAACGTATTTACACCAAAGACAGAGATGATCAAATGACAGCCTGGAAAGATGATAATCCAGACCAGGCATTATTGTGGAATAATTACACTTCGGGGGAAGTACCGGATATAGATACGGAGGCTATTCCCATAAAGCCGGATGCCCCAACCAGAAATACTTCGGGCGACGTGTTGTCATATTTTTCAAAAAGTATTGGAAATATGATCGTTATGTCGGCCGATTTATCCAACAGCGATAAAACCGAAGGGTTCCTGAAACATTCCAGGCCCTTTCAACCCGGCGATCTTAATGGCGGATTTCTGCATGCGGGTGTATCAGAGCTGACCATGGCCGCAATTGCCAACGGTATCGCCCTTCATGGCGGTCTTTTTGTTGTCTGCGGCACCTTCTTCGTATTTTCCGATTATATGAAACCGGCTATCCGGCTCGCTGCCCTGATGCGGTTGCCGGTAAAGTATGTTTTTACGCACGACTCTTTTCGTGTAGGAGAAGATGGCCCTACGCATCAACCGGTGGAACATGAAATGCAACTGCGTTTGCTCGAACAACTTAAGAACCACCGGGGTCACAACAGCCTATTGGTATTACGGCCGGCCGACAGCGCAGAAACCATCATTTCCTGGAAACTGGCCCTGGAAAATACCGAAACACCGACAGCCCTGATCCTGTCACGCCAGAATATCAAAGACATACCGGCTCCGGCGGGAGGCAACAGGCTCAAGGAGGCCGTTCATACCCGCAAAGGCGCTTATACTGTTTATGAACCTGATAATGAACCGGATGTGATTCTACTGGCCAACGGTTCGGAAGTTTCAACTCTGATTGAGTGTGCTTTTCTCCTGAAGAATGATCACAATATTCAGGCCCGTGTGGTGTCAGCGCCATCAGAGGGACTTTTTCAACTTCAGGATGAACATTACCGCAAGTCAATCATTCCGGATAATACCCCTGTCTTCGGGTTAACAGCCGGTTTACCGGTTACGTTAAAGAACCTGGCGGGTTGTAAGGGAAAAGTATTCGGACTGGAACATTTCGGGTATTCGGCGCCATTCCAGGTACTGGATGAAAAGTTTGGGTTTAATGCTCAGAATATCAAAGCTATGGTACTTGATTTTCTTCAGGAACCTATTTAGATCTTTTAAGGTTAAAAGGCTGAAATAATTTTAAACACCTTCTGCCCTGAATTATCCGAATTTCTAATTTCAAATTTCAGTAAATAGATCCCTCTGGGCATCCTCAGTTTATCTAATCTAATCTCATGATTTCCGGGTTCATATGGCCGGTCAGTTAAAGTGAAAATCTCAATTCCTGATGAGTTATTCACTGTGATTTTCACTTCAGAACCTACTTTCAAAGTAAAAAATACTGTTGCATGATCCCGGAATGGATTCGGATAAATGCATATTGTTGATTCACCTATAGAGTCGTGATGATCAGGAATTAAGTAACCAATCTCGGGAATCTCCAGAACAACATCCTCAATCGGATTGGCTGCCGTATCCGCCAGTTCACTGGTTTCATTCAAGCTTATCCTTAAAGTGTTAGTCAAATCAGATATATCTAACGTCTTCATGTTCAATACTAAGAGCGTATCCCCATCCTCCAATTCAAGGGGCTGGATGCTGGACCAGGCCATTTGGAATGCGCTGTCGTTGACGCTGAAAAAGAATCCGGATGTACCCTTGGCCAAAATCATACTGTCAATTTCCAGGTAAACCGGATCGTAAAAAAAGCCTAGGGAGATGGCAGATATTTTACTTTGTTTCTTGATGATCACCGGAAGATCAAATTCTTGATTCACGTTTAAAAGCAGGGTATCCTGGTAGTTTAGGGTTATCTGTGAACTATAATCCCTGGCGGTTCTCATCATTAGGCCCGGCTGATCCTGGGCAGATACCGGTTCGGTTAATCCAACAGAAGAGACAAAAATGACGGAAGTAATTATCCTCAAAAAAAAATTATTCATCCAATTGAAGATCAATAGTGTAACGGTTCTTATTGTACCGGGTAAAGTTAATGTATTTTAATCCTGCATCGGATCCAATGAAAAAAAAGAGTCCGGTTCCTGAAACCGGCATGCAGTAAATGAGTATAACACTAGAGCAGTCATTGATTTATAATTTGAATTAAAAATCGGTGATGGCAGTTTTAAGTTGAAAAGAACTATCCTACATCTGTTATTGCTTGCGGCCATGCTGGCTATTCCGGGTTTGTCGGCCGGGCAGGACTTTCTGCCTGTGCTGAACGACAATTATATGGGTGTTAACCAGGCATTTTTGCAGCCCGCCTCCATTGCCGACAGCCGTTTCAAATCCGATTTCAACGCCGGAGGTTTCAGCAGCGACATCGTCAGCACCGGTATCCGCTTCAAATCGAGGTGGTTACTTGATCCTACAGGCATACTTACCAACGCTGACTGGTGGGACGAAAATACATATCTTGACAAAGCCAACGGCAAAGACAAGAGCATGTTCATGTCGCAATCGGCTATTGGTCCCAGCCTTATGGTCTCCATGGGCAGCAGGCACGCCTTTGCCCTCACCTCCCGAGTCCGCAGCATCACCAATGTCGATGGCATGGATGAGCCCCTTTTCCGGATGATCTACAGCAATTTTTCGGAAAAAGAGAGCCTTTACTGGAACCGTTGGTATTATGATGATAACATGAGGGCGGTGCAGCACATTTTCGGGGATTACGGACTCACCTACGCCCGGGTATTCTACGACCAGCGGGAGCATTTCATCAAAGCCGGTGTTTCGCTCAAACTGCTCCAGGGGATTGCCAGTTCTTACCTGCAAACCGATCAGCTTTATTATTACTACGATGGTGCTGAACCTTCCGGCGCCAAACCCATTTCCTGGAATTCACCCTATGTTCAGGGCGGATTATCCGACAACTGGGGATACCGGAGGCCGGATGGCAGTTATGCATTCGACATGAATTTCCAGTTAACCGCCAAACCCTCTTTCGGAATGGATTTCGGCGCGGTGTATGAGTACCGTCCGCGCTGGATGGAGCACAACAATCCGAAAACCGGCAAGCCGCGGGCTGACCGGAACAAGTATTTCATAAAGGTTGGCATTTCGGTGGTTGACCTGGGCCGGTTGAAATACGTGAAAGATTACCACAGTTCCGACCTGGTGACCTCATTCACACCCGATTACGTAAACCGCTATAATTCAAGCGATAACAGCGTGCCGGTAAATACTCACTGGCTCAATGCCGGCTCGGTGGATTTCACCTTCAGGAAGTACGTCCCGTTTGCCGACACGATGTACCGGCGGTACTCATCCGGACAGGATCTGGGAGTTGTCAGGGCAAAAGATAACAAAGAAGAGTTCAAAGTCAGTCTGCCGACCGCTTTCAGTATCCAGGCCGATGTTTATCTGATCGAAGGCGTTTATGTCAATCTCACAACCTATACCGCCTTAAATCAGGGATATAGCAAGCCTGCGCACAATCATTACCTGACCACCGTCTCGGTCACTCCCCGGTATGAGCAAAAGTGGTATGGTTTTGCCCTACCCATCCAGGTTGACCAGTACGGACATTTTGAAGCAGGATTGGGCGTCAGGGCGGGTATCGTTTACTTCGGCGTCAGCAACCTGTTTTCGACCGTTTTTGAAGATCCATACGGAATGAAAGGATACGTAGGGATTAAGATTCCGGTGCCGCATAAAAAAGATGTAGTCTTCCTCCCGGAAAAAGAGAAACCCTTTGAAATTCTTCTGCAAACAGAACCTGAAGAAAAAGAAAAGGAGGATAAAGGCCGGATGGTCATTATTCAGGACAGTTTCAATAATACGATCTATACTGATGATCATTCGATCAATATTTCACAACCGGCCCAAGGGCCTTCACAAACAACCCCAGCCGGCCAGGGTGTTTCGGGGCCAGCATCAGAAGGAGATCAAGACAAGATCGGAAGAGCGTCGTGTAGGGAAAGAGTGTGCTACGTTGTGTAGA
>ENA-UOWO01000892-UOWO01000892.1-activated-sludge-metagenome-genome-assembly--contig:-NODE-892-length-41369-cov-22.085855_pt1 | contig 41369 bp, 33 predicted proteins | sample MGYA00238148_ERZ761564 | MGnify/ENA primary metagenome ERZ761564 (study PRJEB28885, sample SAMN05720194) | activated sludge metagenome | isolation source: Anaerobic digester | place: USA... | reverse complement strand
TGTCCGGACCGAACCCGGCAATCGCGCGCTCGACCGCGATTGCCTGCCCCTGCCCCTCTCGAAGGATTGCCGAATGAGCGACTCGAACGAGATCTTCAACTATCTCGCCGTGCTGTTCTCGATCATCCTCGGTCTCGCCGTCACCGAAGTGCTGCAAGGTTTTCGCCGTCTGCTCCTGCTGCGGCGTCGCGTGGTCGTTTACTGGCCCTCGATCCTCTGGGCGTTCAACCTGCTGGTCATCTGCGCGCAGACCTGGTGGACGATGTTCGGCTTGCGCGATGAAACCGGCTGGACCTTCGGCATGTACGCGATCGTCCTCGTCCAGACGGCCTTGCTGTATCTGGTCGCGGGCCTGTCCCTGTCAGGCATGGACGAGGAATCCGGTTACGACATGCGACGCGCCTACTTCGACAACGCCCGCCCGTTTTTCCTGCTGCTGGTCGGCCTGGTCGCGGCCAGCCTGATCAAGGATGTGATCATCAACGGCCATCTCCCGGATGCCACCAATCTCGTGTTCCATGCCGTGTTCGCGCTGTGCGCGACGATCGCCGCGGCAACCCGCAACGAGACGTACCACAAGATCAATGCACCAGCGGTCGCGCTCGCGCTCGGGGCCTACGTCGTCATGCTGTTCGACCACATCTCCTGAGCGATCGGCGTGCCGCGTCGGGCCGCGAGGTCCCTTCGAGGTGTTTTCCCGCGACGACCTCGGCCCGCCAGTTCAATTTGGCGCGTTTCCTGCAAAGCCCGTCTCGGTGACTGCCAGCCTTGCAGCCGGGATACTGTTTTGGCGCAATCCGGCTATGGCATGCCATCTGCTGGAAAGGCACGAAAAAACGGACCGTGCCGAAACTGAACTGCGTTTCATCACTCGGGGGAACCGACCATGCGCGACACCGACACACCCAACAAGACCGCCGCTGGAAGAGCGGAGATCAGTGCCCGGAAACTGCATCTCAATCCGCGTCAGCGGACTGTATTGATCGCGGTCAACGGCAATCAGTCCATGCAGCAGATCCGCGACCAGTTCCGTGTACTCGGAGATGTGGATGCCATCATCGGCAACCTCCACGAGTACGGCCTGCTCGAACTTCATGGGGGTGGCGCAGTCCCCGCCGCCGTTGCGCCGTCGAAGGCCGTGCCGGCAACGGAACCGGAAATGCCGCAGATGCCGCCGCTTGGCCTGGTCCGCCAGTTCATGAACGAATCGAGCGTCGCAGCGCTCGGCCTGCGTGCCTTCATGTTCACGCTCAAGCTTGAGCGTTGCTACGCGAAGGATGAGTTGCTCGGTTTGCTGCCCGAGTATCAGCGCGTCCTCGGCAAGGCCAAGGATCCAGCGTACGCCGACGCGATGACGCGTCACGCGCGCGAGATGCTCGACGCGCTCTGAGCCGGATGGTCGGGCCTGCACTGCCCCGTTCGTCGCGTGCCCCCGCTCCTCCGTGGCCTTCCCATGCCGGCGCCAGCGGCGCGACATCGAGGCCCGCCAAGCGCGTGGCGGCCCGTTCCGCTGGCCACGATCCATCGCGGAAACCCGCTCCGACTCGTCGGAACACCGCGCGATAGACTTATGGTGCAGTGCGACAAGCTCTGTTATTTTGACCCATGCCTTTCCTCCACATCGACGAGGTCCGCGTCCACTACCGGGTTCACGGCCAGGGAGAATCGCTCGTCCTGCTGCATGGGCTCGGCTCCAGCGGCGCTGACTGGGCCTTCCAGGTCGGGCTGCTCGGAGCGCACTTCCGCCTGATCGTGCCGGACCTGCGCGGATCCGGCATGAGCGATTCACCGCGCGGTCGCTACTCGATCGCGCAGTTCGCAAACGATACGTGGACCCTGCTCGATCAACTGGACATCGAGACGACCCACCTCATGGGTTTTTCGCTGGGCGGTGCCGTGGCCATGGAGATGGCCCTGCAGCGACCGCACGCGGTCACTCGCCTGATGACGATAAACACCTTGCCTTCGTATCGGCTCGACAGCTGGCGCAAGCGCATGGAGCTGGTCAGCCAGGTCGCCCTCGTGCGCGGCCTTGGCATGCGTCGTGTCGCGGCGATTGCTGCGAAACGCCTGTTCCGCGAGCCTCATCAGGAGCCGATGCGCCGCCGCGTCGTCGAGGTCGTCGGAAGTGCACCGCGACGTCCCTACCTGAAGACCGTCAAGGCGCTCGCCGAATGGTGCGCGCTTGATCGCATGGGCGGCATCCGCAGCGAACTGCTCATGCTGGCGGGCGAACACGATTACACGCCGCTGGCCGAAAAAAGGGATTACGCCGAGCGCTTCGGCGCACAGTTCGCCGTGGTCGGCGGCTCACGTCACGGCACGCCATTCGATTCGAGCGCAGCCTGCAACGCGGTCGCGCTGGCCTTCTTTCGCGGCGAACCCCTGCCCGATGCGGACACGCTGGTCATGGATGCCCCGGACCGCGATCCTATCGCAGCGCCCGCCGGATTCATGTCGTGACGCGGCGCGGTTGCGGCCACCTCGCCGGAACGGGATTCGCATGAGTGAACCGCTGCCACGCCTGCTGATCGTCGAGGACGATCCAACCATCGCCGGAAACCTGTTCGCGTTCTTCGAGGCGCGCGGTTTCCAGGTCGACGCGGCCTACGACGGGCGCACCGCCCTGCATCGACTCACCGTCGAACCCTTCGAAGTGGTGATCCTCGATGTCGGCCTGCCGGCGGTCGACGGGCTGGCTGTGTTGCATCGCCTGCGCACCGAGCTCGGCCTGGCCGTGCCGGTCCTGCTGCTGACGGCGCGCGACGAGATCGGCGACAAGCTGGCCGGCTTCGCGCACGGCGCCGATGACTACGTGACCAAGCCTTTCGTGCTCGTCGAGGTCGAAGCCCGCGTGCGTGCCCTGATCGCGAGAGCGGGCGGTCGGATCGCGGCGCCGGTCCGGCGATTCGGACCGATCATGCTGGATCCGCGCCGCCGCGCATTGCAGGTCGGCGGCAACGCGGTGCGGCTGACGCCCAAGGGCTGGATCATTCTCGAGGTGTTGCTGCGCGATCCGGGCCGCATCGTCCCGCGAGCCGAGCTCGAACGAGCCTTGTGGGGCGAAGATCCACCCGAGACCGATGCACTGCGCAGCCAGATCCATCTGTTGCGCAAGGCCATGAGCGATGCGGGATTCGAGGGCATCGAGACCGTGCACGGGGTCGGCCTGCGCCTGGTCGCAACGGAACACCCGCCGTGACGAACACCCTGACCTGGCGGGTCACCTGGGCCATGACCGCGACTGTCGCACTGTTCGTCGGGCTGATGGCCGTGCTCGCGCTCTCGATCCTGTCCAAGCAGGAGGACGAACTCGCCGATCAGCTCGTGCAGATCGAGATGCGGCGATTGATCGACCGCATCGAGCATGGCGAGATCGATACCCTTCAGCAACCGATCGAGATCGGCCCGCGTACCCAGGCCTGGGTCGGCACGAAGGGGGCCGGCGCTTCGATGCCCGCCGAATTGCGCGACCTGTCGGGAGGTCCGCACGAATTCGAATCGGGCGAACGCGTGCTGCACGCGATCATCGCCGAGTCGAGCGTCGGCCATCTGACCGTGGTCGTCGATGCGACCCAGAACGAGAAGCGCGTGCGCCAGTTCGGCCTCATCATGCTCGTGCTGTGGTGCCTGTGCGTGGCTGCCGGCTACTGGCTCGCGCGCTTCACGGCCGGGATCGTCGTCGGCCGCATGCACGCGGTCACCCAGCGCATCGCCGAATGGGATCCCGATACCGTCCAATCCAGCCAGCTCAGGGCGACCAGCAGCGACGAGGCAGGTCGCCTGCTCGAGGCCTTCAATCGCATGCAGGATCGTGTCGACCGCTCGATCGCCCGCGAGCGCGAGTTCGCCGGCAATCTCAGCCACGAGGTGCGCACGCCGCTTGCAGCGCTGCGCACCGACATCGAGATGGCCAGTCTCGACGAGCACGTGTCGCCCGAGCAGCACCTGCGCTTTTCGCGCATGGCCAAGGCGATCGATGAGGTCGGCGCGACGATCAGCGCCGCGCGCGCAATCAGCCGTCCGCGCGCGGCCTCGAAGCCACCAGCCGTCGATCTCGGCGAGCTCATCGACGATGTGCGCACGACCCTCGGTGCGCGCGCCGAAGCCGCCGGCTTGCGCATGAGCAGCGCGGTCCCGCGCGGCCACCTGCTGCGCGCGGATCGCTACGCGCTCCTGATCGTGTTGCGCAACGTGATCGGCAATGCCATCGATCATGCGGCTCCGGCGGCGTTGCACATCCGGCTCGACGGACAACACCTGCTGATCGCCGACGACGGCCCCGGCATCGACAAGGCCGACCTGCCGTTCGTTTTCGAACGTTATCACCATGGTCGCCGGGTCGATCAGGCCGGTGACGACGATGCGTTGGTCAGCGAGCATGGGCTGGGCCTCGCCATCGCGCGACGGGTCTGCGAACAGCAGGGCTGGTTGATCAGCGTCGCCTCGGAAACCTCCGGCGAACAGCGCGGCACGCGTTTCCACATCGTCTTCGACGAAAATTCGACATGATCGCCACATGACTTCGACACCGCGCGATCCAGCCTTGCGCACTTTCATGCAAGGCAGGAGTCGCGGACGGGATGGCGGAGTCGGAAATTGCGCGTGATGCGTCGGCGTGGACACCCGCACGCCGGGGCCAGTACCGTCACCTGATCCTGTTGTGGCTGCTGTTCCTGGCCACTTCACTGGTCACCCGTATCGTGCTTGCGTCGGTCAGCCTGCAGGCAGGCCTGATCACCTTCATCCAGCTGCCGTATGCGTTCGCCGCGGGCCTCCTGCTCGATGCGTTGACCGGCCTGTATTTGTGCCTTCCGCTGGCGATCTGGATCTGGCTGATGCCGGCGCGCTGGTACGCCTCGCGCGTCGGCCGCCTGATCCTCCGCGCGGGCTTCGCGATCAGCGTGTTCGGCTTGCTCTACCTGATCGCCGCCGAATATTTCTTCTTCGACGAGTTCAATGCGCGCTTCAACTACACGGCGGTCGAGTACCTGATCTATCCGACCGAAGTGATCGGCAATATCCGTGATTCCTATCCGGTCGACACGGTGCTCCTGCTGTGCGCGCTCGGTGCACTGCTGATCACGTTCCTGCTGCGCCGGCGCATTGCCCGGGGATTCGCCGATCCGGTCCGCTTCGCGCGACGCAGCCTGGTCACGACCCTGCTGGTCATCGCCAGCGCCGTATCGGCATGGACGGTCAGTCTCGAATCGGTGCAAAGCCTGCAGGAGAATCGCATCGCCGAGGAAGTGGCGGCGAACGGCGTCTATTCGTTCTTCAGTGCATTGCGCAATGCGCGCATCGACTACGCGCGCTACTACGCCACCTTGCCCGAGGCCGAAGCAATCGCGCGCGTGCGCGAGCTGCTGCAGCAATCGAACACGCGCTGGCTCGCCGCCGCCGATGCGCCGGGCAATCCGATTGCACGCGCAGTCGACAATTCCGATCTCGGTCCGCCGCGCCCGATGCACGTCATCTTCCTGTTCGAGGAATCGATGGGCGCCGAGTTCGTCGGCAGCCTCGGCGGCAAGGGCTGGACCCCGAACATCGACCGCATCGCGGCCGAGAGCCTCAGCTTCACGCATCTCTACGCGAGCGGCACGCGCACCGTGCGTGGCATGGAGGCATTGACCACATCGCTCGCGCCGGTACCGCCGGAGTCGGTGGTCAAGCGCACCGGCAACGAAAACCTGTTCAACCTGTCGACGATCATGCGCAAGCAGGGCTACTCGCCGACCTTCATCTACGGCGGCTACGGCAGCTTCGATGACATGAATGCCTACTACCAGGCAAACGGCTGGCGCGTGATCGATCGTACCGACATGCCGAAGCCGCGCTTCGCGACCGTGTGGGGCATTTCCGACGAGGAATTGTTCGAAAACGCGCTCGTTGAGTTCGACCAGCAGGTCGCGCGCGGCGAGCGCATCTTCTCGCTGGTCATGAGCACCTCGAACCACCGCCCGTACCTGTTTCCCGCCGGCATCCCCGGGGTGAAAGCCGAAGGCGGCGGTCGCGAAGCCGGCGTGCGCTATGCCGACCATGCGATCGGCCGCTTCTTCGACCAGTTGCAGGAGAAGCCCTGGTACAAGGACACCATTCTGGTCATCGCCGGCGATCATGGCGCCCGCGTGTATGGACGCGCGCAGATCCCGGTGTCCAACTACACGATACCGTTCGTCGTGCATGCACCATCGATCATCGCGCCGCGACGCGTCGATACCTTGTCGAGCCAGGTCGACATCGGCCCGACCGTGCTCGGCCTGCTGCATCTTTCCTATGAGTCATGGTTGCCCGGCCGCGACATCCTGCGCATGGGCGTGGACGACGGTTACGCGATCTTCAACCACAACCGCAATGTCGCGATGATGCGCGGCGGCGAGCTGGCAACCCTCGGCTTCCGCAAGACGATCAATACCGAACGCTACGATCCTTCGAGTGATCAACTCTCGCCAGCCGGCGTCAATCTCGATCTCGAGCGCGATACCCAGGCGCTGTTCCAGCTGTCATGGGAAATGTTCGCCGACGGACGCCAGCGCGAGAAGTAGCCGGACACCGCGATGCCGCATGCAGGCAATTGCAATTGCCCCGTTCCAGTCGCCGCAAGCGGCGCGCGGTGGTCCGGAACGCGTGGCTTCGCCCGGCGCGACGCAAACGCCGTTCAGTCGGCGACATGCCCGCGCACGCGGACGTTCTTCGCCAATGTCTTGAACCGATTGCCGTCAGCCTGCACGACCGTGATCGTGAGGTGGCCGGTCTTGCTTTCATGGACATCCCTGACCGTGCCGGATTTTCCCTTGTGCGTACCGCCGATCACGTCGCAGTGATCGCCGTCGCGGAGTTCGTCATGTGCAACGGGCGGCATGTGCGGCCTCCAGCCGTGGATTCGTCGGATCGCAAATGTGATGGCCATTCTCCGCGCAAGACGGAACCAATGCGATCGGTTCCGGCGAGTTGATGGCCTCGCGCCGATCAGTGCTGTTCATCCCGCCCCGGTTGTCGGCTGCCGCTGACGTGCGGCGCCGCGCTCGCGCAGCCAGTTGCGCAGGGCGGCGATCGAGTCGAGTCGTTCGGCACCGATCTCATTCAGCACATTGGCGTAGGCAATCGCGCCCGCTCCGCCGACGAGAAGGGCTGTGTGCGCAGGCAGGATCATGCGCAGTTCACGCAATTCACTCGCGACACGCGCATCGTCCACCGGGTGCACGATCGACAGTGCAACGGTATCGGCTTCGGCAAGACGCGCTGCACGTGCCAGTTCGAGGGCGGGCAGGCTCGCACCTAGGAACGTGACGCGCCAGCCACTGCCTGCTGCCGCCGTGGCAGCGAGCATGGCGCCGAGGTCGTGCATCTGCAGGGCCGGGGTGCCGACGACTATTGCCGGTGCGTCCTCGCGCACACTCGGAAAATCGGTCATCCAGGTGAGTACGCGGCGGATGATCGAGGTGGCCAGATGTCCGTTTGCGGGCGGCAATTCGCCCGCTTGCCAGCGCGTGCCGATGGCAAGCAGGAGCGGACCGAATACGCTGTCGAGCACTTGATCCGAGGGCAGGCGCAAGGCCGCCGTACGCAGGCCGGCTTCGAGCGCGGTTGCGTCGAAATGCTCGGCAGCTGTCAGTGCTCCATCCAAGTACTGGCTCACCGCTGGATCGACGGCTTCGGTCGCGGCCGATTCGGGCGCCAGGCGCACGTCGCCTGCCGTCAGTTCCTCAAGCTCGGCTTTACCCAGATGGGCCACCTGGCCGATCTGGCGCCCACCTGCGGTCGCGCGCACGAGTAACCGGAGTCGCTCGATATCCGCATCCGTGTAGTTGCGCTGCCCACCCGCCGTGCGCATCGGCTCGACCACCCGATAGCGCTTCTCCCAGGCGCGCAAGAGGTCCGGGGTCAGTCCGGTTCGACGGGCGACGACGCGGACGGAATGGAGGAGGGAAGGGGGGCTGGCGGCCATGCTCCATAGTATGAACACCCCAGCGGCCTGTCCAGATAATGAATCGATTTGTCCAAAGAAATATCGCTACTTGACAAGCAATAGTTGGACATATACGGTACAACCTCCATGCAAATGAACAAAAACATGGACAACCCTTAGACAGCGCTTGTGCAATTTCTCTCTATCCCAGGAATACGAACATGAATTTCACAACCCTTCTTTTCGCAGCCGCGGTCGTCGCTGCGCCCCTCACAGCCCTTGCTGGAGGCATGAACAAAATGGATTCGAAAAAGGACATCGTCGATACCGCCGCCGCGGCAGGTACGTTCAAGACCCTCGCCGCGGCGCTCGATGCGGCCGGTCTGGTCGACACCCTCAAGGGGGCGGGCCCATTCACGGTGTTCGCACCGACCGATGCGGCGTTCGCCAAGCTTCCGGCGGGGACCGTGGAAGGCCTTCTCAAGGACAAGGCCAAGCTCAGCGCGATCCTGACGTACCACGTCGTCGCCGGTAAGGTCATGGCCGCCGATGTGATCAAGCTCGACAGTGCGAAGACCGTGAACGGCCAGTCGGTCGCGATCAAGGTCGTGGACGGCAAGGTCCAGGTCAATGGCGCAACCGTTACCTCTGCCGATATCGAGGCTTCGAACGGCGTGATCCATGTGATCGACGCGGTCCTTATTCCGAAGGACTGAGTCGCCTCCTACCGTCGAGGGGATTCGCCAAAGGCTCGACCGCATGCCCCCGTCTCCTCCCGACGGGGACATGCGTCATTCCACGGGTGACCGCAGCGCACGTATTGCGATGCGTGCGCTGCAATCCGACAAGGTCGCCTCAGAACTCGCATCGTTGCCAACGCAAGATCGATCGGCGGGCGTGTGCCAGCTGCCCGCTCTTCATTGGATTCTCCGGGCATTGCGATAGCGCTGCGCGGAGGGATCTCGGTTGGGGTGTTGCACGGTGCCCCTTCCTGCATCGGATCCACCGACTTGGTGCCGCGCGCATTCACCGCCGGCCCGTTTCTACATGTCACGCAGAACCGCCCGGGAGTTGTCCCGTGCTGCGGCTGGGCCTGTCGCCGCAGGGTCGATGCAGCTTGGGCCCGCTCCGCGAAAATCGGCTTCATTCCCGGCTGCAGAGGACGTGAACCCGATTGCTTCGGTCAACGCCGAAGGGTCGCGCGTTGTAGTTTTCGGGCCACTGAGGCGGAGGCAGTGCCGGCATTGTTGTGCCATACGCGCTCGGGCTGGTCAGGCGGACATACGGGATCGTTCCGGCTCGACTATCGTCAAGGACGAGTTTCAGTGCGGCACGGGTGCAGTCATGGAATGACAGCGTGTCCGACCCGATGGACGCGGCGGGAACGATCGATGGCGCGTCGAAATTTCCGCCGGCCGACCGACCGACCGTCAAATCGAACCCGTACGGTGACCTCTTCCGGCGCCATGACTTCAATCATCCTTCGACTGATTAGCCAGGCATCGCGGTGTGCGCCAACGCGAAATCGATCGCGGCGCAGACCGCGGCGACTTGCGCGGCATTGCACTGTTCGGGCGTTGCGTTCGGGCTGTCCGGATAGACCTCGGTGGTGGTCTTGTATTTCGCATCGGTCATGCCGGCGCAGAGGCCGAGCTTTTTCAATGGATAGCGGATCACGCCTGGCGAGACCACGGTCGAGCCGATGATCTCGCCCTTGGCGTCGGCCGGAGCAATGTGGGTGACCTTGGCGACCGCGTCGATGATCGCCTGCTGGAAGCCGGGCTGCGGATTCTCCGTGTCGTCGACGAGATAGAAGCCGTCGGGGATCTCGTCCGGCTCGTAGGCCACGCCGTCGCGTGCGGCCAGCGCGGGGCGGAATTCGGATTCATCGGTATCAGTCGTCTCGTGCAGATCGACATGCGCGAGCACGCCATCGCGGAACGGTGCGATTAGATCCATCAGCGCGGCCGACTCCGGCGCCGGACTGTTCTCGCGGAACGAACGGTTCGGATCGATTGCATCGCGGTTCCAGCGATGAATCCTTTCATAGGCCCATGGACTCACGCACGGCGCGATGACGAGATTGACCCGACCCGCATACTCGGCAGCATGCCGGTCGGCAAACTGCAGCGCGCCGTGCACGCCACTCGTCTCGTAGCCATGCACGCCGCCGGTCACGAATACGGTCGGTAATTCGTCGCGCCAATGCCGGCTCCGGATCGCGAGCAGCGGATAGCGCCTGGCGCCATCGTCGAGTTCGCCGTATTGGGTAATGTCGAAACGCGTGCGCAGGCCGTTGATCGCATCGAGCACATCCGTTTCGTAGCTGCGCTTGACGGTCTGCCGGGATCGCCATGCCGACTTCTCGGCAGCGCCCCAAGCAAGGCCCGGTGTACCAATCGGATAGGGCGTCGTCATCACGTTGCATGCTCCACGGGAAAAGGCGAAGCGAGGCACTTTAGCATTCGCGTGAATGGCTGTCGGCTGCGGATCCGGGTCCGATCAAAACAGGCGCACCCGAAGTCTCCGGATCAGTCGCGCCTGAAATCCATCAACCAGTTGGTCTGCCAGGTCTCTCCCGCGTCGGATGAATACGCCTGCTCCCAATGCGCGTGATCAGGCGCGCCGTAGGTCCAGGTGAAGCGCACGCGTATCGGGTTTCCGTCGATGCTGTCGTCACAATAGAACCGCCCGATGCCATCGTCGAAGCACCCCTTGACCGGGGGATCAAGGCGGCCATGCGGATTGCGGCCATCAACCCACCATATCGCCCAGAGCCCGGTCGTTCGATCGTACGCGCGGACCGCCGTGGCGCGGTAGGTGCCGGAGGGGAGTTCGATCACGTTGTCCTCGACGTTGCCCGCTCCGCCCATGAGCGCGCGCGTGCAGCTCGTGCCATTGAATTCCGCCCATGCGTCCTTGCCGGGGTCGGTGCGTCGGTGGCGCACCTGCCAGCTGCCGACCATGAAGTCGAAGTCCGCCAGGCCGGACAGGTCCTCCTCGGATGCCGGCGTCGCGGGGACTTGATGGATGTCGTCGGGATTCCCGGCGACGGGAAGATCGTGGTTCGGTTTCATGCGCGCAAGCCTTCGTCGTTGGAAGAGGCGACCCTGCCGGATGCGGCATGTTGCGGATCGGGACGGCAGCGTGCGCGCGGCGACGAGACAGGCAAAGGGCCAAACGCGTCATCACTGAAGGAGCCACTTCCGGAGATTCGAGTGGACCGATGCGAGGCTTGCAGCCGCCACGCCTTCGCTTCGCCACGACTGCGGACACGGCCAGCAGGATCCGTCGGTGTCGAACCGCCGTTCGCGCCGCTGCCGGACAAACGGAGCACGTACGCACTGCTGCTCCATGCGCCACAAGGCGACGAACAGGCCCGGCGCCGCAGCGTCCACCCGTTGACGGAAAACCTGCTCCAGGATGAGCAGCGCACCGCACTCCTGTGAGTCGAACGACGACGGCGCCGCCTGCGCGCCGTGATCGATCGCGCTGCAGCCATGCCATCGTCCCCTGTCCGTTCCGGAATGTTCCCTGCTAGCCTCCGTCGTGGATCCTGGATGCGCGGCCGAGCCCCGCGTTGATGACGCGAGCAAGGAACGCACGCAACGGACATCATGGGCAATGCATGGGCGACGATCGAGACATGACGAGGCAGGAAATGCGGGTCGCAACGACGGGCTTCGATCGCGATCGCGACAGGCGAGCCTCATGGCGGAACGGCCTGGTCGCCGTCCTGGTGATCCTGTCGAGCCTGCGTGCTGCCCCGGTGGCATGCGCCGATTCGGTCAGCGCGCTCGATCAGGAGTACTGGCAATGGCGTGCGCACGAGCAGCCATTCAGCCAGGATGACATCCCGCGCATTGAGCGGCCCGCGGATTTGGTCGTCGACTGGAGTCCGGCGACGGTCGCGCAACGCGTCGACGACGTCGCCCGATTCGAGCGGCGCTGGCGCGCGCTGGCTCCCGCCGCAGCGACACCCGTTGCCGATCAAGTCGACTATCGGCTGCTCGGTTCGGCGATCGCGCGTGCGCGCTGGGAGTTGTCGATCGAGCAGGGCTGGCGACGGAATCCGATGTTCTATGTCGACCAGACGCTCGGTTCGGTTTACGCGCTGCTGCTTCAGCCGCCGCCCTTCGACACGACGCGACAGGCCGATATCGTTGCGCGGGTGAAACGCATCGCGCCGACCTTGAAGGCGGCCGAACGCAATCTCGATGACCTGAGGCAACCCTTCGCGCAGCTCGCGATCGACGCGCTCGATGGCATCCGCGAGAAGACCGGGCGCGTGCAGGCATCGCTTGCGCCGCTGCTTGCCGCGCGCCATCGCAGGGCGCTGGACAAGGCATTGCCCGAGGCACTCGACGCGCTCGAGCATTTCCGCAGCGGGTTGCAGGCGCGGTTGGCCGACGCGCGTCGCGACACCGCCATCGGTCACGACCGTTACGACTACTTCCTGCGCCATGTCGCCTTGCTCGCCTATACGCCCGAGCAGCTGCTGGCGATGAGTCGACAGGAATGGGCGCGCTCGATGGCGTTCGAGGCTTATGCGCAGGCGCGACTTGCCGATGACGCGAAACCCGCGATCTTTGCCGATGCCGACGCCGAGATCGCGGCCGAGCGTGCAGACGAGGCGCGCATCCGCCGCTTCCTCGGCGAAGCCGGAATCCTGACCGTGCCTGCAGATCTGCCGCATTACCGCAACCTGGCGCTTCCGGGCTATCTCGAGGCCTGGCAGGATCTTGGCGTGACCGATGATTTCACCGGACCGTCCCGGATCACCAAGGACAGCATCAGCTACATTCCCGCGCCGCATGCCGGTCTTGGATTCTTCAATCTCTCGCGTGCCCGCGATCCGCGCCCGATCATCGTGCACGAAGGCATCCCGGGTCATTGGTTCCAGCTCAGCCTGGGCTGGCGGAATCCGAATCCGGTCCGACGCCGCTACTACGATTCCTCGGTCAATGAGGGCATCGGGTTCTACGCGGAGGAAATGATGCTGCAGGCGGGATTGTTCGATGACAACGCGCACACGCGTGCGACCCTCTACAGCTTCATGCGCCTGCGCGCGCTGCGCGTCGAGGTCGATGTGAAACTCGCGCTCGGCGAATTCACGCTGGCCGATGCGGCGGATTATCTCGAACGCACCGTGCCGATGGATCACGCCTCGGCACTCGCCGAGGCGGCCCTGTTCGCGAGCACGCCCGGCCAGGCCATCTCCTATCAGATTGGCAAGATCCAGATCACCGACTTGCTCGCCGATGCGCGGCGCGCTCGAGGTGCGGAGTTCTCATTGCTTGCCTTCAACGACTTCGTCTGGGCCAATGGCAACGTACCGCTGTCGCTGCAACGCTGGGAATTGCTTGGCGACGCATCCGCCGTGCCGCAAAGCCGCGGGCCGACCGCTTCACCCTGATCCGCACCGGAGTTTTCGACGTCCATGATCCCGTATCCGCGAGTGTTGTCATCCTGTCTGGTCGCGTGCGCACTCGCCTGCCCGCTTCCGGTTTGCGCGATCGACAAGGTCGAGGCCACCAAACCGCCGCGCGCAATGACGATCGAGCGCCTCTACAGTTTGCCGTGGGTCATCGGCACGGCACCGGAGAACCCGCAATGGTCGCCGGACAGTCGTCGCCTTGCCTTCCTCTGGAACAACGAAGGCACGAACTTTCGCGATATCTGGATCACCGATGTGGCGGATGGCAAGCCCGTGCGCCTGACAGCCATGCCGCGTCCGCAGAATCCGGCCAGTCCCGGCACCGACATCGCCCAACTCGAACAGGTTGCGCGCGCCGAATCCGATCGCGGCATCTCCGAACTGCTCTGGGCGCCCGATGGCCGCCACCTCGTCTTCAGCCTGCACGGCTCGCTCTACCAGGTGCTGCCCGGCCAAACCGCACAGCCGCTCGGGAACACCGGTGCGCACGGATCCGACATCGCTGCCTCGGCCCGTGCCAGGGCCATCGCCTACCTGTCCGATGGCGATCTTTGGCTCATGGACTTCAAGTCAGCCAAACGCGTCGCGCGCAAGATCCGCTCGCCGGGCAAGCAGGACGTTTCGATCGAATCGTTCGCCTGGTCCGGCGACGGCACGCATCTCGCATTCGTCGAAGCCGATGCGTCGAACGTGCCGACGCGCGGCATCCCTGATTACCTTGCCGACGAGGCCCGCCTCGTCGGAACGAAGCGGGCGTTCCCCGGCGAACCCTCGCCGTCACGTCGCGTCGGCGTGATTGCGACAAGCGGTGGGGATGTGCAATGGATGGATCTGGGCGGCAGTCCGCTCGACCCGATCTTCAGCCTGCGCTGGTCGCCGGACAGCCGGCATCTGCTGGCCGACACGAGCGACCTCTACATCAAGCATCGCCGGCTGTTGATCCTCGATCCGGCCGATGGAAAATCGCGATTGCTGCTGCAGGAAACCGATCCGCGCAACGTCACCGCCGAATGGTGGGCCGACTGGGCGCCCGATGGCGACGGCATCTATTTCAGTTCCGATCGCGACAACGACTATCACATCTATCGCCAGGCTTTGACCGGCGGCGAGCCGACGCCGATCACGTCCGGCGATTGGGCCGTGTTCTCGGCAAGCCTGTCGTCCGCCGGGGATTCCCTGTTTGTCGTCAGCAACGAAGGCAATGCCGAATCACGTCGCGTGTATCGCGTGCCGCTCGCTGGCGGTGCGACCCGGCTGCTGACGCCGGCGCAGGGCGCGCACCATCCCGTGGTTTCGCCCGATGGCAGGTATCTCGCGGACGTGTATTCAAACGATGTCACGCCGCCCGATCTGCATATCCAGTCGACCGTTGGCGCAAGTGCATCCCCGATGCGTCGTCGGCAGGTCACGCATTCGCCGCTGGCCGAGTTCAACGACTACCACTGGGTCGCGCCGAAGTACGTCGTCTTCAAGAACATCAACGACGGCACGCCAGTGCACGGGCGACTGACCCTGCCGCCGGATTTCGACCGCGCGAAGAAGTACCCGGCGATCCTCGGCTCGGTCTACAGCAACTCGGTGCACAACGAGTGGGGCGGCCGTGTCTATCATCCGACCTGGGCAATCGACCAGTTCCTTGCCCAGCAAGGCTACGTCGTGATGAATGTCGACATCAGCGGCAGTTCCGGCTACGGCAAGGCATTCCGCCAGCGCATCGGCCAGGACTATGGCGGAGTCGATGTCGACGATCTCTACAGCGCCACGCGCTATCTGGCCGCCGAGGGCTTCGTCGATCCCGCGCGTATCGGGATCTGGGGCAGCAGCTACGGTGGCCTGCTGACGACGATGTCGATGTTCCGCTATCCGGATGCCTACCGCGCAGGCGTCGCGGCGGCTCCGGCGACGAATGTGTTCCACGCGATGACCGGCGAGATGCAGACGATGATGGCACCGCAGGATCATCCGGCGCAGTACGCGAAATCCTCGCCCTACCTGCGCTCGGGCGAACTCAAGGGCCACCTCATGCTGATCCATGGCATGCGCGACTCGATCGTCCTGTTCAAGGACTCGGTCACGCTCAGCCAGCGCTTGATCCTGCAAGGCAAGGATGTCGACTTCGTCGTCCTGCCGGACGCCCCGCACGGCTGGGACACCAAGGGGCTTGCCCAGACCCGCCATGCCTTTCGCAAGCTCTACGAGCACTTCCAGCGTTATCTCGGACCAACGCCATAGCAGCCCCGCCGGCAAGGCCCGAACGGGGCCGCCTGCCTGCAAATCCTCGCCTTTGCCTTGCCCGCGAGTCCGTTGCAACAGGCCATCGGAGTACAGTCCGGTCGGAACTGGCGCTGTTTTCCGTTGCTATGCATGAACCAGGTGCCGTCGTTCGACGGCCACATTCCGGGAGAGGGCAATGCAGATCAAGCGAGTGGTGGCGGTGGGGCTGATTGTGCTGTTGGGGGCTTGCGGCGCCGGCGGATCGGGAGGTGGATCGGCAGCCGCGGTCACCCCGGCCAAGCAGGGGCCGCACGCGAAGGCGGTCACCAGGCAATTTTCGGTCGAGATGGACAAGCTCGTCGTCGACGAGAAGACCTATGTCGACGGCCTGGCAATGCGTTTCAAGGACGGCGCCGCCGCGGCCTTGAGCGAAACCCCGATCAGCACCTGCAGCAAGCTTGCCGTCGTCGCGAGCAGCCGTTCCGATTTCCAGACCGCAGCGCTCGGCGACAAGCCGGTGCTCATGCTGGTGCGCAACGGGGAACACCCGCAAGGCGCCATCCTGCTCGTCGAACCTTATTCCACGACGACCCTCGAAGACGCTTTCCCGGCACTCGTCACCGACGGCGATGCGCTGCTTGCTTCGGGTGACGTCGGCGATGCCGGCTGGGGCAGTATCGACGCGACCAAGTACGGTGCCGAAAAGTCGCCTCACGTGCGCCTGGATGTGAAACTCCCGTATGCGACACGCAACGATGCCGACCCGGTCGCGGCCGATGCCAGCCCGGAAGCGAAGTGGCTGCGCGAGCTCCAGGCCAAGGCAGGCAGCGATACGCAAGCTGCCGTCGATGCCAGCCTCCAGGTCGATACCGAAGACTATCGCAGCTCGATGACCAGCAGCCGCTGGTTCGACGTGCTCGGCAACTGGAGCAGCTTCAGCGTCGTCGCGCTCGCCACCGACAAGGGCTGCGCGACGATGGTACTGCGCGAGCCCGGCTTCGCTGGCGGCTACAGTGAAGCGATCATCGAAACGCAGATGGTCGGCGACGTGCGCAAGGTGACCTCGGCGCAAACCGAGAGCATGGACAGCGTCGAAGGAGACTACTTCGTCGGTCGCATCGAGCATCCGAAACTCGGTTCATTTCCCGTCGTCGACGCGCGCGCCGTCGCCGAGGAAGGCGTCGGCCTCGTCGTGTATTTCAGCGACAAGCCGATCGGCGCCGAACCGTTCGAATCGCTGATCGCGAAGCAGCGCGTGATGCGTGCGGTCAGCAGTTTCCAGTCCGGCAGCCAGTACTGGTTCTCGCAGTATGAATTCGGCGGACCGGGCGTGCCGGTCGAACAGGTCGACGCGGGCAACTCGACGTCGAATCCGTCGATCGACGAAAAGGAAATCGCGGGCCTGATCAAGCTCGGCGAAGGCGAAGGCCCGCGCATCGCCGTGAACTTCCGCCTGCCGTTGGCCAAGGCCACCCGATAGCCAGGGAATAGCCGCGGGCCGGGTTGCAGCGCCACTGCAATCCGGCCCGGGCGATACTGTGGCGGGCCGCCTCCGCGAAAGACGTCGCCGGTCGCGACCGGGTCACTTGCGCTCAGCCGCCGGCCGCATCCTCCGCAGCGTCCTTGTCGCGGACATCACGGAGATCACACGACGTCGCGTCGCCAGCGTGGCGATCGATGCGCTCCTGCAATTCGTGGATCCGTTTCGGCTCGATGCGTCCGAAGCCGGTTTCGCCGGTGGATTGCGACAGCTGCATCGCGCGCTCGGCACAAGGCCAGTTGTCGAGCGTCGCGTGCGCTTCGGCAAGCTGGAAGTACGGCAGGTAATCGGTGTACCACATGCCGTACGTGCGCTTGTGCATGCGCGGCACCGGTTTCATGTCGATCGACTGACTCAGCTGGACGACCGCGCGGCGCGCATCGCCGGCTTCGAGCAGGGCCTGCGCGTAGGCGAAATGGAAATACCAGGGCAACAGCTTGCGCGTGGTCGAGCCATCGAGTCCGCACTGGACCAGCACCTTGCGACGCAAGGCATCCGCCTCGGCGGGCTGCAGGCTGAAAGACTGATCGGCGCCGACGGAACCAGCTGCCTGATCGCCAGGCGAAGCTTCCGCCCCTGTGCACGCCGGCGCGACCAGCGCGAGGGCAAAAACGAGAACCAGCGTTGAAGTCGACGTCCGCAACATGAGGAAGCTCCTGCACGGTCCTTGCCGCGAATGGCATCAGACGGATAGCGGAATGATACGCCCGCGGGTTTGCCTGCACGCCGAAGCCCGGCAATGGGGTCCGCGTGGATTCATGTGTTCCCGGTAGGCGGGCCTGATCGCCGGATCGGTTCCTGTGTCGCTTGGCCAAGCTTGCCGCGCAATCGCTTTGCACGCATGACGAATGGCCCATAAGGCGAGGTATTTTTCGTCATTGCGGCGTTTTGCAGTGACCTCTTACCCGTGCAACGGCATTTTTGCAGGCCTAGGATGGCGCCTCACTTCCAGGCGGGACCCATCATGTTCAAGAAATTGTTCTGTGCCGGCCTCGTCGCCGGTTCGCTGCTGGCATCGGTGGCGTGCATCGCAGCCGACGATGCGAACTGGGTCGAGCGATCGAACAAGATCGCCTATGGCGTGCTCGAATCGCAGGCGAAGTTCGCCCCGGAGTTCTCGAGCCAGACCGGTGTCAGCGGTTTCGACGAAGCGATCTTCGATCTCGGCGAGAACCTCGCGCAGCGCCAGATCGCCGCGGCCCAGGCGAACATCGACCAGCTTGAGGGCCTGCTCGCCAAGGAGACCGATCCGCGCGTGCGCCAGGACCTGCAGATCATGATCCAGTCGCAGAAGGACAACATCGAGGCAACCCAGGTCAATTACGATCGGGTGATGCCGTACGGCAATATCGCTGGCCTGGTCTTCGCCGGCTTCCGTGGACAGCTCGACAAGCAGGTTCCGATGCAGCGTCGCAAGGCCGCGCTGGTCCGCCTGAAGAAATACACCGGCGAGACGAAGGGCTACGAGCCCTTCGTGGAACTGGCCAGGAAGCGCCTCACCGAACGCATGGAGGTGAAGGACCTGATCCGGCCGTATCGCGGCGAAGTCGAGAAGGATCTCGAGGATTCCGTGAAGATGATCGCCGGCCTCGAACAGTTGTTCGCGGACAGCGGCCTGAAGGGATGGCAATCCTCGCTGGACCTGCTGCAGAAGCAGTTGCGCGACTACGACGAATGGGTGCGTGTGACGATCCTGCCGATCACGCGCAGCAGTTCGACCTTGCCGCGTGAGCTTTACGAATTGCAGTTGAAGAACTACGGCGTCGATGCGTCTCCGGAAGCCCTGATGGCCCTCGGTGAAACGGCCTTCATGGACATCCGCAACGAAATGATCGCGCTTGCTCCGCTGGTTGCGAAGGAAAAGGGCCTGCAGACGCGGGACTACCGCGAAGTCATCAAGGCGTTGAAGCGTGAACAGATCCATGGCCCGGCACTGCTCGCCAAATACCGCGAGGTGATGGAAGAGATCGACCGCATCATCAAGCGCGAAAAACTCGCCACGTTGCCGAACGAGCCGGCGCGCGTGCGCATGGGTACGACCGCCGAGACCGCGCAGCAACCGGCCGCACACCTGGACATTCCGCGCCTGATCGGCAACACCGGCGAGTATCCCGAGTTCATCGTGCCGAAGATCGAGCAGGACAAGGACGGCAAATGGCCGGAAAGCGACTACGCATTCCCGTCGATGATGTGGACCCTCGCCGCGCATGAAGCGCGCCCGGGCCACGAGATGCAGTTCACCACGATGCTGCGTGGCGGTGTCTCGACGGCGCGTGCGCTGTTCGCTTTCAATTCCGCCAATGTCGAAGGCTGGGCGCTGTATGCCGAATCGATCACCAAGCCGTTCATGCCGCTGGATGGCCAATTGATGTCGCTGCAGCATCGCCTGCTCCGCGCCGCGCGGATCTGGCTCGACCCCGCGATCAATCTCGGCCTGGTCAGCGCCGACGAAGCCAAGCGTGTCCTGATCGAGGACGTGGTCGAGGACGATCTCAACGCCCAGACCGAGATCGATCGCTACACGTTCCGTTCGCCCGCGCAGGCGACGGCGTACTACTACGGCTACACGAAGCTGCAGGCGCTGCGCGCCGAGACCGAGTTGAGCCTGCGCGCGAAGTTCGACGCCCAGGCCTATCACGACTTCATCCTGGCCCAGGGTCTGCTGCCGCCGGCGGTGCTGAAGAAGGCGGTGCAGTCGGATTTCGTCGCACCGAGGTCGTCCGCCACCAAGGTGAAGTGACCGATGCACGCCCGGTCCGGCGGCACGCCGGGCCGGGCAGGCAGGGATGCGACGTGCGCGCCGCGCACGGCGACCCTGCCAGCAAGCCCGGCCAAGCCCGGGCTGTCGATAGCGCGTTGCTCGACATCCGCGCGCAACACCCTTGATCCGATCCGCGATGTGCAGGTATCCGGCCGCAACGGTCGTGACGGGTTGCTGCGCTGCATCGGACCCGGTCGCGACGCGTCGCACGCATGCCGCAGCGCGTCTTGCATTCTCCATACGCGGGCGTACAGACTCCCCGCGATCCCATCATCGCGGGGAGCGTCGCAGCGGCCCGGGAAAGCCACAGCGTCGTGCGATACCGGGATCCATGCGTTTTTATCGGGAATCCAATCGATCGTCCAAGCAACGCCTTTCCTGGGAGGGAATGCCGTGATTCGAACCCAACTCGCACTTTCCGTTGTTGTCCTTCTTGTTTCCGCATCGTCGTCCGGCGCGGAAAACATCGTCGACACTACTCCGTTCGCCAAGCAACTGGCCGGTCCTCCGACCGAGATCCCCGGCATGCGCGCCGCATCCCCGATCGACGCCACGATCCACTCGCGCAGCGCCTTGCTGCCCGTGCACTTCGGCAATGCGGGGGCGGGCGCGCTGAGCTGGCAAAGCACGCTGCCGGTCGAGAACGGCAAGCTGCGCTTCCTCGTCTTCGAGCCGGCAGACACCAACTGGCAGGTCGATCTGCTCAACGGAGCGGGTCGCGCCGTGCCGGCGGCATCAAGCGCCTCGCGCGTGATCGCCTCGGATTTCGGCATCGAGCACGCACGTGTCCCGGCGACGCGCTACGACTACGACAACCTGCGCGGCGACAACTGGACATTGCGGCTGAACGGCGCGGCAGGCACCAAGGATGGCTTCGTCCTGATCGAGGGCGATGCGGCGACCGAGCTTGCATCCTGGCAGACCCACACGCGGCAACTGGTCGGCCAGCGTGTCGGCCTCACTGCGCTGCTGACGACATCGCTCGACGACGATGTGCATGTCGGCAGGACCGCAGGCCGCATCAACCAGGCGACGATCCGCGTCACTGCGCCGGACAAGTCCGTCGCGATCCACCCGATGTTCGATGACGGCAGGCACGACGATGGCATCGCCGGCGATGGCCTGTTCGGCGGTGATTTCCCGGCCACCGCGGCCGGCGATTACGTTGCCCAGGTCGAGGCGCGTGGCGTGAACGGGCGTGGCAAGGCGTTCGTGCGCACCGCCGAGCATCTGCTGCCTGTCGTAGCCGCGAGTCTCGAGATAAGCGCCTCGCGTGCGCTCGCCGTTGCCGGTGACACCGATCGCCTGTCGATCCGCGTGCCCGTGGACGCGCGCGCACCGGGACAGCACTATCGCGCGATCGGCGAGATCTGGGGCACCAGCGCGAGCGGCAAGCCGGTAGCAGTGGCCTGGCTGGGCGGCATGGTCACGCCCGACAGCGGCACGCTTGCACTGGGTTTCGATGAGCGCTGGATCGCGCTGGCTGGGGCAAAGGCGCCGTTCGAACTGCGCAACCTGCGCATCGAGGATCCCGACCATTTCATCACCGTCGCCACGGCCCCGCGGCTCGCTCTTGAAATGCCGGCTTTGCGCACGACGGTTGCAGCGCCCGCAATCGTCGTCGACGAGCGCATGACGATGGGTCCGCGCCCCGCCTCCACCGACGGCAGCCACAGCGTGGCCGGTGTCGGCCAGCGCCTGCTGCTCGTGCACGGCTATTGTTCGGGCGGGGTCTGGCCGACCTCGCAGTTCAGCACCGCGTCGACCTTCCTCGACGCCAACCAGAACCGCAGCAATGACCAGTTCGCGATCCGCATCCGTGATTTCGGCGCGACCTGGAACTCGTTCGGCACGGTCTCGCACAGCCAGGGTGGCATGGCCTCGCTGCATCTCTACACCTACTACTGGAGCGGACTCGACAATGCCACCGGCAGTCGCCTGATGCAGTCGGTCGGCACGCCGTACAAGGGCACCAACCTGTCCGGCATCCTCGCCACGCTCGGCAGCTGGTTCGGCATCGCCTGCGGCTCCAACAGCAACCTGACCTACAGCGGCGCATCCTCCTGGCTGGCCGGCATTCCGACTTCCGCGCGTGCCAAGGTCAATTTCTATACGACCTCGTTCACGCTGACCAACTGGTGGACCAACGACTATTGCCAGTTCGCGACCGATCTCGTCCTCAGCGATCCGGAGGACGGCACGACCGAACAGGCCAACGGCCAGCTGTCGGGCGGCGTCAACCGCGGCCATGTCACGGGCCAGTGCCACACCAGCGGGATGCGCGATCCTGCCCAGTACCTCAATGCCAGCCGCAACGCCACGATGAACAGCAACGCGGCACGCTGAGTGTCATCCGTCGAGGCGCGATCGATGTCGCGCCTCGACGCCCCGATCAGCGGTATTCCGGCAGCCGGCTTGTCCGCGTAAACCGGGCCGGGCCGTCGCAGCGGCCGCATCGCGAAAATCTGCAATTTGCCCGCAAATTGGCTGGACGCGAGGGTTCACTTCGAGATAATGCCCTGCGACATCGCAGGCATCCCGGCGATGCGCCTATCCAGGGGTGAGGGACATGACAAGCAAGACAAAAATGCCTCGCATGGCGGTCGCCGCGCTGTCGGCCGCATTTTCGTTGCTGGCTTCGATGCCCACGTTCGCGGAAAGCGCGGGCGGATTCCAGCTGCTCGAATACAACGCGACGGTCGCACCGCCCGAACGCGCTCCGAGCAGCCAGTCGGGCATCGCGATTCCCAACGCGGTTGACGGCGGCACCGATCTGCCCGTGGAAGTCGAGCCAAACGGAACTTCGGCCACGGCGACCCCACTCTCCGGCACCACGGCCAGGATCAAGGGCACGGTGTTCCCCGCGGCGGATATCGATTTCTATTCGTTCACTGCCGCAACCGGCGACCGCGTCTATGCGGCGACGCAGACCACCTTTGACGCATCTGCGTCCGGCGACTCGACCCTGCAACTGATTGCCAGCGATGGCACGACCGTGATCGAGGCCGACAACAACGACGGTACCTTCAACGCGAGCAGCTCCACGCTGGCCGGAACCCTGATTCCGTCGGCGGGCACCTACTATCTGCGGGTAGCGCATAACGTCGTGACTGGAACTCTGCGTCCGTATGACCTGTATTTCCGCCTGCAAAGCGCGGCGCCAACGGCCGAAGCCGAGCCGAACAACACGCCGGCGACGGCCACGCCGATACCGGCGTCGGGTCATGTCTCCGGCACGATCAGCGCGGTTTCGCCCGGCGAATCGGACTTCTACAGCATCACCCTGGCAGCCGGCGATACCGTCTACCTCAGCCTCGACATGAACCCCGAGCGCGATGCCGCGGTGTGGAATGGGCGTCTTGGTTTTGCCTTGTTCGGCAATCCACCTGCCAATCAGATCATCCTGGCCAACGACGCCAATGCCGGCGCCAGCCCGACCGACCCCAATTCCGAAGCGTTCTTCTTCACGGTCAAGGATGCCGGCACCTACTTCGTCTACGTCGATTCGATCGTCGCCGCGGGCCTTGGCGCGAGCGCCACCTACGATCTCAGCGTCGCGGTGCTGCCACTGCCGACACCGGTCGGAACCTGCACGACCTATACCTCGACCGACGTTCCGCAGACGATCCCGACCGGCCCCGGCTCGGTCAGCTCGACGCTGACGATTCCCGGCAATCCGCGCATCGCCGACGTCGACGTGGCGATCAACCTCAATCACACATTCATGCAGGACATCGATGCGCATCTGGTCTCGCCGGCCGGCAACGACAATGGCCTGTTCAGCGACATCGGTGCAGCGACGGTGGGTGGTCCGCAGACCTTGATGGACCTCGTGTTCGACGACGAAGCGGCCTTGCCCCCCGCATTTGCCCTGAGCGCGCCGTTCCGCGTGCAGCCCGAGCTCGCCTATCGCCTGTCCTGGTTGGATGGCGCGAATGCCGGCGGCACGTGGACCCTGGTGTTGCGCGATGACGCGACCGGCGACGGCGGAACACTGAACAGCTGGAGCATCCGGGTGTGCGAGCCGCCGCCGCCGCCGGCATGTCCTGCCGGCACGGTGCAGACCACGGTCTACACGACCGATTTCGAATCCGGTGCAGGGGGTTTCACCCATTCCGGCACCGCCGATGAGTGGGAACTCGGCCTGCCGGCATTCGCACCGATCACCACGTGCAACAGCGGCAGCAACTGCTGGAAAACCGACCTCGACAATACCTACGATGTAAGTTCCAGCCAGGACCTGCTCTCGCCGAACATCAATCTGGCCGGCTTGCAGCCGCCCGTACTGGTCCGCTGGGCGCAGCGCCGTCACATCGAATCGGCGAACTTCGACCATTTTTCAGTGACTGCCCGTGAAGCGGGTGGCGCCAATCCGGTCAGCTTGTTCGAGTGGCTCGATGCCACGATGAACGATACGGTCGGCAATCCAGCGGTAACGATTGCGGAAAGCGCCGGCTGGTCGGAGTTCACGCGTCGCGTCGACTCGCTGGCCGGCACCAATGCCGAACTGTTGTTCCATCTGGACAGTGACAACACGGTGCAGCTGACCGGTGTCGCGATCGATGACGTGTCGGTCACTGCCTGCCGCGCTGCCAGCGCCGATCTCGCGATCACCAAGACCGACGGCGTGACCACGGCCGTGCCCGGGCAGTCGGTGACCTATACGATCACGGCAAGCAACGCCGGGCCGGATCCGGCGCCAGTCGCCACGGTCGCGGATACCTTCCCGGCCACGTTGACCTGCACCTGGACCTGTCTGGGTGCGGGTGGCGGCACCTGCACGGCCGCTGGATCCGGAAACGTCAATGACGCGACGGTACTGCCGGCCGGCGGCTCGGTCACCTACACGGCAAGCTGTGCGGTCTCGGCTTCGGCGGTCGGTTCGCTGTCGAACACCGCGACCGTCAGCAGCAGCATCACGGATCCGACGCCCGGCAACAATTCAGCCACCGATACCGACACCCTGACCCCGCAGGCCGATCTTGCGATCACCAAGACCGACGGCGTGACTTCAGTCGTGGCCGGAAGTTCCGTGGTCTACACGATCGTCGCAAGCAACGCCGGCCCGAGCGCGGCAACCGGATCGACCGTCGCGGATACCTTCCCGGCCACACTGACCTGCACCTGGACCTGCGCGGGAGCCGGTGGTGGTACCTGCACGGCGGCGGGATCCGGCAACATCAGCGACCTGGCCGCATTGCCGCCCGGTGGCTCGGCCACTTATACGGCCAATTGCGGCGTATCGGCAGCGGCAGCGGGCACCCTGTCGAACACGGCGACCGTCACCGCCGCAGGCGGCGTGACCGATTCGAACGGAGCCAACAACTCCGCGACCGACACCGACACCGTGCTGCAGCCCGGTAGTCTCAATGTCAGTCCTGCCAGCCTCGACTTCGGCACGGTCGCCGTTGGCAGCAGCAGTGCGAGCCAGTCGATCACGCTGGGCAACACCGGCGGCAGCCCGCTGCAGGTGACCGCGATCACCGGCGCAATCGCTCCATTCGTATCGACCGGAGGCAGCTGTGGCGCGACCCCGTTCTCGATCGGGGCCGGCCTGTCATGCACGCTGGATTACAACTTCAATCCGACCGCCGGCGGGCCGGCAACGCAGAATCTGAGCGTGACCTCCGATGTCGGCAATGGCGCATTCAGCCTTGCCGGCATCGGCGGCACCGGCGTGCTCGGCGTCCTCTCGGCCACGCTCGATTTCGGCGCGCAGGCGTTGGGTTCGAGCAACCAGTTGACGCTGACGATCCAGAACACCGGCGCCGGTCCACTGCAGGTGACAGCGATCACCGCGGCACTGGCACCGTTTGCCGAAGTCGCGGGCGGAACCTGCGCAGCGCTGCCGTTCCCCCTGCTCGCCGGGGAAAGCTGCACGGTGATCTACAGTTTCTCGCCGACCGTGCCGGGCGCCTACAACCAGCCCATCACGATCACCTCCGACGTCGGTGCGATAACCGCCAACCTCAGCGGCACCGGCTTGCCGGCCGGAGTCGTCGGCGCGGTGCAGATCGACACCCTGTCGACCTGGAGCAGTCTGCTCCTGCTCGTCCTGCTCGCAGTTGGCGGGCTCGTCGCGACGCGACGCTACAGCTGACACCTCCAGAGCGGAAACCGACAACCCCGGGGTGAAATCCCCGGGGTTTTTTTCGGCGACATCCGATCCGGGCCAGCCGGGAGATCGTGCTGGCAGGCGCCGCCGCCTGCTGCGCATCGACTCAACGGAGCAGCGAATCGCGCGGTCGACGGCGCGGGCACCGGCCGCGCGACACCGTGGACCGTGGATCGCGCATTCGGCATTGCCTTGTACGCAGAACCGCAACGAATTCCTTGTCCCGTGAATCGGGCGTCAGCGCGTTCGCCTTCTTCGGAGGCGCTTCGCGTTTGCGAGGGTGGTCCGGTGAACCGGTGCGATGCCTTTGTCGAGTATTGAACAGGCAGAAGCGTGCACTTTCCTGGCAAGCGCGGCAGGTGCGCTCGCTCTCGATCGCGAAAACAGAACGCCGCCGAACCACGAGGTCGCGATGGCCTGGTTGACGCGGAAAGTCTCCGCTGCCATTGCAATCCAGGCCTGCGAGAACGCGACCTGTTTTTCCGAGATCATCCGGTCGAGTTCGCGCTGGTCGCCGACTGACGGCAGCCAACCCGCGACGGTCATGCGTGCGAAGCGGTGCGCAATGACCTCGGGAGCCGCCACCGCGAGCTCCGCACATTTGGTCGTCAATCGTTTTGACATGTGGCATCGTTTGGACGGCATCGGGCATTTCCTCCGTCAACCAAGCCGCGACCCCAGGCGCCGCGAAGGCGAGGGGTCGGGACTGGAGTGACGCGTCTGGTGATCGGGCCGGTCAATGAACAAACAAGGCGATCAGGATGATGATCGGAATTGGTACGCCGAGGAAAAGCAGCAGCAAGGAACGCATAACGCCTCCGGGTTGATTAGCGGTAGGTCCGCGTGGATGTCCAGACAAGCTTGTCGCGACTGCGACCGCCGAAGATCGCCGCAACGCTGGCGCAGAATGCACCCATCAGCAGCGACACAAACAACCACAGCGAGGCGTGGGCTGAAAGCTTGCGAGCCTCATCCGCAGCCTTGCGCGCAGTCGTCTTCGTCGTTTCGATCGATTGCTTCATGTCGTTGTACGCGGTTTCGACGCGCTGCTCGGCTTCCTGCCGATCGACGCCAGTCGCAGTACCGATGACCTGACCGAGATAGGTCTTGTCTTCCTGGCGCAACGCGTCGCTGGCAAGACTCTTCGTGAGGATTCTCGCAGCTTCGATACGCTGCGCCGGCGTCACATGTTGCAAGCCCGCGGCCATCGCCACGTCGTTATCCGTGTCCCCTTCACCGGGGGTTGTCGTCGTCGCGCTCATGGCAGGATTGCCGCGAAACAGCGTGTCGACGAAGTAGTTCGAGCCTTCATTGCTTCGCTCGGAAACCTTCGCAGCCATCGCCGTGGCGCCTGCGCCCGCCGCTTCGATGGCAGCACCGGCGACCGAAGCGCCGCCGTTGATGATGGTTGCCACCGAGCTGGCCAGGAATGCGACGACCACAAGCGAAGCAATCGCCCAGCTCAGGAACCCGTGCGCGGTGTCGCGGAAATAGACCTCATCATCATGCACGCCGGCCCATTTGCTGCGCAGGCGTCCAGCCAGATACCCGCCCATGCCCGACGCGGCGATCTGCGTGAAAGCCAGCCAGACGATCGTCGCGACACCGATTGCATTCGCGCTGGTTCCGCTGTTCGTCCAAGGTGACAGGGCGGAAAGACCGAGGCCAAACCCGAGGATTACCAGCACATAGGACAAGGCTGCCGCGCCGGTAGCACCGGCCAGGATCGCCGGCCAGCTGACTCCTGATATGGAGTCGTCGAGCACGTCTGCGGTGACGACTCGTTCTGTTAGGTTCGCTTGCATGGAAATATCCCCGTGGTTACCCGAATGACGGGTGGAATGATTCGAGACATGCGCGCAATCGACTGGACTGGCGTGCATGGTTTCTCGGCGCGGTAGTGAAGTCTGTCGCCAGGACACTGCTCCAGGCGGTCAGGCGACCATACGTTGCGCATTCCGAGGAACCGCTGAATGAACGAAAGTAGCGTTGGCGAAAATTCAGCAACGGAAGCTCGCCCATCCCGCGATGCGGGGGACAGGCGGCGAAATCGCCGTTCAACGCGGAGCAATGCATGCGTGCGGGCCTCCCGCAGCAGGGACTTCAGGCCCGATGCTTGTCCCGCACCCGAAAATCGTCGCGGCGAAAGCCGCTCCTCTGCAGCGGGGCGAAGCGTTCTTGCGGGACTTATCCTCGGTCCTTGCGCCGATTGCGCGCTTTCGTGTCGCGCCTCCTCTCAGCGAGGGTTCGGGCAGCAACCGGTGTCAGGCCAGCACGCGCAGGCGATCCCTCGGTGGAATTGCGCGCAGTTCGAGCAGGGCCAGGGTTTCGCGCGCCTTGTCCTGGATCTGGCGGGCCAGGGCGATGTCCCATTCGAGGTTGCCGATCTTCCGCAGTGCGCTGCAGGCCACGCAATCGTGGGTGCGCGTGCTCGTGCAGGCAGCAGGGTCGTTCAGCGCGTCGCGGCTCCACTTGCGCAAGGTGTCGGCGATATACGGCGTCCATCGCGCGGAGGCGATACGGACGAGGGCATCGTGTGCAGGACAGGCTGGGACGTCATCGGTGGACATGGGATCTCCGCGGGTTGGCTGTGTGTAGCCAAGCTTGCACGGGCCGCCACGGGATTCCGTTCGGCTGGTTCACGCAGGAAGTGCGGAATGCAGCACACTTGTTGATCCGGTCCGTCAAGACGGTTCGCCCTGTCGCGATCCAACGGTGCTTTTGTGCTTTTGACCGAACCGGGTGATCAATCCGTGCCGAGTGCACGCAACTCGGGCAAGTGGTCCGCATAGCGTTGCCAACGGCCGACCGATCGCGAATGGACTTCCTGGCGCGCCTGCCAGACGCTGGCGGTGGCGATCGCCGTCGTCTCGCCTTGGCTCGGCGTTTGCGCTGCGGGCTCCAACCCGAGAAAGGCGCGCGCGGTGGCAATCGTGGTTTCGGGTTCGCTGACCAGGGCCTCGTAGTCGAGGTGCAGGATCGGCGCGGCCAATCGACTTTCCCAGTGTGCCATCAGCGCGGCTTCGCCTCGTGCGTACTCGCCGATGTCGGCGAAGTCGTAGCTCCAGGCCATGTCCTCGTGCGCGAAGTGCTGGCTCCACAGCGACAGCGCGGTATCGCGCAGGTCACGTCGGCAGTGGATGATCCGGGCCTGCGGCAGGATCGCGTCGATCACGTCGAGGTGACGGAAGTTGAGCGGATTCTTGTCGATGATGCAGCGCGCCGGCGCATCGTCCTGACGCAACTGGGTGAGCAGGAAATTCCCGGCTGCGGCAAGCATCGCCTCTGATGGCCGAGGGCCCAACTGACGCGCGAGCGCGGCAATCCAGTTGAGCTCGCCGCGACTTCGAACCTGCGCGTCGCGCGCGAGCAGGCTTTCGATCAGGGTCGTGCCGGAGCGCGGCAGACCGACGATGAAAACCGGAATCGTCTCGCCGAAGGCCCGCGAACGAGGCAGCGCGGGTGCATGCCGACGCGCGTCGACGAAACGCTGCCAGGCAGCACGATCCCATGGATGCGTGCGATGCCAGCCGGCGTTTGCACGTTTCAGGACCTCGACGGCTTCGGCGACATGACCGAGATCATCGAGCGCCTTGCCGAGACCGAAACCAATCGCCGACTGCGCATCGGCACCGAGGTCGGTTCGCGCTGCGGCAGCGCGGAGCAGGAGCAGATCGCGATCATCCCCGGCGACGAAACGATGCGTATGCGCGAGGCGCAGCCAGGCCGACGCCTGGTTCGCATCGATCGCGAGCGACGCGCGCAGGTGCTCTTGCGCTTCGTCGAAGCGGCCGAGGACGAGCGCAATCTCGCCGGCGCGGCGCAACAGGTTCGCATCGTGCGGATACGCTCCGAGCATCGCGCCGGTCAATGAGCCGGCCTCGACGTAGCGCTCGCACTCGCAGAGGAACGCGAGCGTGCGGCTGGCGTTTTCGAGTGTGTCCGGCTCGTTCGCGGACAAGGCCAGCATGACCTCGGCCAGTGCGCGCATGCGTCCCTGCTCGCGCAGCAGATGGGCCAGCGAGATGCTCGCGTCCGCATGTGCAGGATCCAGCGCAATCGCCCGGCGCAAAGACGCTTCGGCATCGAGCGGACGCGCACTCATGCGCAACGCGTTGCCGAGCAGATAATGCAGCGACGCGGCCTGCGGCCAGCGCTGCACGGCCACGTCGAGCAAGACCGCTGCGGCCGAAGGATCGCTGCGCAACAGGACTTCCGCGGCCGCGCTCCAGTCGGATTCGGCGGCGCTGCCGTTCGCGAGGCGATCGATCAATGTGGCTGCGCCAGCGCCTTGCATCTGCTGACGCAAGCGATCGATGACGGTCGCAAACTGGAGTGCGTTCAAGCCATGAACCCGTCGACGCCGTTGCCGCGCATCAGCGCAGACCGCGGCCTGCGCTCGATCGCGATGCAGGCATCGGCTTTCACGGCATCGCTGCGGACAGCGGAGCGGACCATCGTCGCGCAGCGCAGGACAGGTCCACGCCTTGATCCGACCGCACGGGCATCAGATCGAGTAATACATCTGGTATTCGAGCGGATGCGTCGCGGCACGAAAGCGGGTGACTTCCTGCATTTTCAGATCGATGTAGCTGTCGATGAAATCATCCGAAAACACGCCGCCGGCGGTCAGGAAGGCGCGATCCTTGTCCAGCGCCTCGAGCGCCTGGTCGAGCGAATGGCAGACGGTCGGAATGTTCTTCTCTTCCTCGGGCGGCAGGTCGTAGAGATCCTTGTCCGATGGTGCACCCGGATCGATCTTGTTGAGTACGCCATCGAGACCGGCCATGAGCAACGCGGCAAACGTGAGATAGCCGCTGTTGACCGGATCGGGGAAGCGGATCTCGATGCGACGACCCTTGGCGCTGTTGACGAACGGAATGCGGCAACTCGCCGAGCGGTTGCGCGCCGAATAGGCGAGCATCACGGGTGCCTCGAAGCCTGGCACGAGGCGCTTGTAGCTGTTCGTCGCCGAATTGGTGAACGCATTCAACGCGCGCGCATGCTTGAAGATGCCGCCGATGTACCACAGCGCAGTCTGTGAAAGGCCGCCATAGAGATCGCCGGCAAACAGGTTGTTGCCGCCCTTGGCCAGCGACTGGTGCACATGCATGCCCGAGCCGTTGTCGCCGACCAGCGGCTTCGGCATGAAGCTCGCGGTCTTGCCGTACTGGTGGGCGACATTGCGAATGACGTATTTCATCGTGATCAGCTCGTCGGCCTTGCGCACGAGCGTGTTGAAGCGGGTGCCGATCTCGCACTGGCCCGCGGTCGCGACTTCGTGATGGTGCACCTCGACGACCTGGCCGACGCGTTCGAGGATCTTGCACATCTCGCCGCGCAGGTCCTGCAGCGAATCGACCGGCGGAACCGGGAAGTAGCCGCCCTTGATGCCGGGCCGATGACCGCTGTTGCCAGCCTCGAATTTCCGGCTCGACGACCACGCGGCTTCCTCCGATTCGATCTCGAACGACACCTTGCCCATGTCGTTCTGCCAGCGCACGCCGTCGAAGATGAAGAATTCGGGTTCGGGACCGAAGAACGCGGTATCGGCGAGGCCGGTCGACTTGAGGAACGCTTCGGCACGCCTGGCCAGCGAGCGCGGATCGCGCGAATAGGCCTGCATCGTGTGCGGCTCGAGCACGTCGCAGATGATGATCAGGGTCGGATCGGACATGAACGGATCAAGGATCGCCGTATCCGGATCCGGCATCAGCACCATGTCCGATTCGTTGATGCCTTTCCAGCCCGCGATCGATGAGCCGTCGAACATCTTGCCGTCCTCGAAGAACGACTCGTCGACCGAATGCGCTGGAAAACTCACGTGATGCTGCTTGCCGAGCATGTCGGTGAAACGCAGGTCGACGAACTCGACCTCGTGGTCCTTGATCAGCTTGAGCACGTTGGCGACGGACATCGGAATTCCTTGTTGAACGGGATGCGGGCGAGGCGCAATTCTCGCATGATCGTGCCGGGCTCATGCAGCGCTGCGCCGATCACCGGATCTGGCCTATCCTTGCGCGCCCGTCCCCCGGAGTTGGCTGCGTGCCCGACCTGATCAACGTCCTCCTGCTCGGCATCATCGAAGGCATCACCGAGTTCCTGCCGATATCCAGCACCGGCCATCTGCTGATCGCGCAACACTGGCTGGGCGCGCGTTCGGACACCTTCAACGTGGTGATCCAGGCAGGCGCGATACTCGCGGTCTGCCTGATCTACCGGAAACGCTTGTGGCAACTCGCGACAGGCTGGCGCGACGCGGCCAACCGCGACTACCTGCTCAAGCTGATCGCGGCTTTTTCGATCACGGCCGTGCTCGGCCTGGTCGTCGCCAGGCTCGGTTTCGAGCTGCCCGACCGGGTGACTCCGATCGCGATCGCCCTGATTGTCGGCGGCTTCTGGATATTCGCCGCCGAATCGATCAGCGCGCGTCGCCCCGAGAGCGAGCGGATCACCTGGACCGTCGCCATCCTGGTCGGCCTCGCGCAGGTGGTCGCTGGAATCTTCCCGGGTACCTCGCGCTCGGCGGCGACGATCTTCATCGCGATGCTGGCAGGAACCAACAATCGCGCGGCCGCCACCGAATTCGCATTCCTGGTCGGCATCCCGACCATGTTCGCGGCCAGCGGCTATGAAATCCTCAAGCAGGTGCGCGGTGGCGGAATGAACGAGGACTGGCTTTCAGTGGGCGCCGGATTCGCGGCCGCGACGATCACCGCCTTCATCGCCGTGAAGTGGCTGCTCGGCTACATCCGCACGCACGACTTCAACGCGTTCGCGATCTACCGGATCGCCCTCGGCGCGGGCCTGCTGCTGCTGATGCCAGGGAATTGATGCGTCAACGCCGCAGCGCGGCGTTGAGGGAATAGGTGCCGATTATTTCCGCTTCGTCGAGCACGTGCCCGGCCATCGCCTTGCGCACGTCGGCGATATCAAAGCGGCCGTCAATGCCGAGCGTTGCAACGTCGAGGGCGACCACGCGGAAGTGATAGCGATGCAGGCGCTCGTCGTTCCACGGCGGGCACGGCCCGTCGTATCCGTAGTAGTCGCCGCCCATGTCCGCATCACCGGCAAACCAGCCCGTGTAGTCGTTGAGGCCCTGCTTCGAACCGGGCGGGCCGAAGGTCTCCTGCTTGCCGTGCGGCACGACGCCTTCCGAGCACGCCCCGGCTCCGAACTCGCGAAACTCGAGCGGGATGTCGATCATCACCCAGTGCACGAACTCGGTGCGCGGCAGATCGGCGCGGACGCTGCGCCCTTCCTTGTTGACGTCATCGCCGACGGTCGGCACGTCGACATCGATGCAGCTCAGCACGAACGAGCGGGTGCCTTCGGGCACATCGCTCCAGGTCAGATGCGGATTGCAGTTGTCGGACAACACGCAGGGTTCGCCGTCCGGACCGGGCTTGCCGAAGGCGAACTCGGCCGGAATCGGCTGCATGTCGTGGAAACTCTTGCTGCGGATATGCATGGCGTACTCCGGGGCGAACGGAACGGTGCGTGCTCAGGCCGGCAACTTGGCGAACGCGTCGGCAAGCGCTCCGGCATAGGCCTGCCAATGGCCTTCGGCGAACCGGGTCGGCAAGCCGGCCGGGCCGCGTTCGATCCGTGCCGTGGCCTCGCCTGGCCGCAGCGCGTCGACGCCGACGAAGCGAGCAAGTTCTGCACCCGCGCCGAGCGGATCGGCAAGCACCTTGTCGGCATTGACGACCAGGTGCGGCAATCCACCGTACACTGAAACGAAACGCAGGTGGCCGAACGCGCGCGCGAGCCAGTCGACGCCCATGTCGAATTGGCCGAGTGCGGCATACGGCAACCAGCCGAAGCCGAGCCAGTTGAGCAGGGCGTCGCGCGCATCGGCATCGACCACGATGGTTCGTGCGCCCGGCATGATGCGGCGCGCGACCAGCAGCTGGTGCGCATCGAAACGTGGAATCCAGTCGATCAGCGGCTTGTCGAGATCCCAGCCGCGTTCACGCATCGAGGCCAGATAGGTCTCGCGATGCGCCTCGATTTCGCTGCCGGGAGTTTCCTCGACGCTCAGATCGACCGGGATTGAATCGAAACAATCGTTGCGCACGCCGTGCGCACGCTCCCTCAGCACATTCAAGCCCGCCTGATCCGAAAGCAGGGCGGCGATCCGTTCGACGCCACTGCCCGGCGCGCCGACCAGCAGGATCGGGGCGTGCGTCCAGGCCTCAGCCTCGGGTTTCGCGATGGCCGACGCATAATCCGCAGGCAGCGCGTCCAGGCCCGGCAACATCGAGGGCAGGCCATTCTGGGCTTCGCGGAAGAAGCGCACGGCTTCGCTCACCTCGCCAGCGCGATCGTGCAACTGACCGCGAAGGTTCATGCAGGTGCGCGCGAGATCCTTGTCGATCTTGCTCGGATTGATCGTATTCAACAGTGCGCGCGCGCCGGCATTGTCACCGGCGCGCATGCACGCCCGGGTGCGGATCACGGTCAGGTCCGGGTCAGCCGGCGCCAACTTGAAGGCCGCTTTGGCAAGACTGTCGGCAAGCTCGAACTCGCCGTTGCGCTCGCGGATACGGGCGAGCTGGATGGTTGCCTCGGCATCCTGCGGATTGCGATCGAGCAGCCATTGCCAGTCGATCGCCGCTTCGGCAGATCGCGCCGTGCTTTCACGGATGCGCGCACGGGTTGCCCGCCAGCGGGGCTGGTCGGGGAAATCGATGATGCGCTGGTCGAGGGCACGCTGGACTTCGTCGCCGCGGCCGAGCTTGCCGAGCGACCAGATCATCGCCTCGAAGCAGGGTTCGTGATCGGGCCGGATCGCCAACGCACGCTGATAGCCTTCCGCGGCGTCCTCGAAACGGCTCTGCAGGCGGGCGACATCGGCGAGGCCCAGCTCGGAGGCGAGCTCGAATCCGCGCACACCGGTCAGGGCGCGGAAATACGCTTCGGCCTCGGCGACCCGATTGTCCTGGATCAGCAACTGTCCCAGTGCGTTCTGTGCCTGTGGCAGGCCCGGTCGCAGACGCAAGGCATTGCGGAACGCCTGCTCGGCAAACGCCGCCATGCCGCGCGCGGCAAATCCGCGGCCGAGGGCGAAAGCGACGGCCGGATCGTTGGGCGCGAGATCGGCGGCGCGTGTCAGGTACTTCATCGCGCTTTCCGCATCGCCCTTGTTCAAGGCCAGCGTACCGAGACCGCTGAGCGCCTGGGCATCCTCGTCGACGCGCAGGGCGGTGCGGAAATACTGTTCGGCCAGGGTCTGGTCGCCGTCCATCATGACGATGTGGCCCAGCGCGGTGTGCGCACCGGTCGCGTTCGGATCCAGCGCCAACACACGTTCGTAGGCATCGCGCGCGGCCTTGGGGTCGCCCGATTCGAAGTACACGGCGGCGAGCATCATCAGCAGTTTCGGCTGTTCAGGCGCGAGCTCGTGCGCCTGTCGAAGCAGTTGCGCGCTTTCGGCGAGATCGCCGCGCAGGCGGCGCACCGCGCCAAGCCCGCGGAGGGCTTCGCTGTCCAGTGCATTGGTGAGGAGGGCCTCGCGATAGGCTTTTTCAGCCTCTTCCAGGCGACCTTGACGATGGTGTTCGATGGCTTCTCTAAGCATGTTCTTCTGGGTCTGATGGCACCGAAAGCGGTGCAAGGGAATCGCCCATTATGCCGCATGCCGGCGTGCTAGGCTTCCAAGCTTCATGTTGGCGGGAAATGCCGGAATCAATGGGCGTCAATCAGGATCTCACTACCCTGCTGCGTGCGCGGACCCCGCTGCTGGTCATCGAATCGGCCGAAGAGGGTCGTGTGATCGAGAGTTTTCGACACGCCATCGCCCAATCCCTGCGTCCCCTGTTCACCTGGAGCATCACCGACGGGCTGCGCCGCATCGACTTCGACGACGAGGGCGAGCAGGCTGTTCCCGATGCCACGCTGACCCTGACCTCGATCAAGCAGCGCACCGAAGCCGGCATTTTCCTGCTCCTCGATTTCCAGCCCTACCTGCGCTATCCGATGACCTTGCGCCTGCTGCGCGAGATCGTCCTGCGCCAGGCGGCGGCCGAACATACCCTGGTGCTGGTCGGCTCGCGTTTCGAGTTGCCTGACGATCTCTCCGCCCTGGCCACGCGCTTCGAGCTGGCCCTGCCCGACGCCCAGGCCATGGCGGCCCTCGTGCGCGAGGAGGCCTTCAATTTTTCGCGCGAGAACAGCGGCCGGCGCGTCGAAGTCGATGCCGAAGCGGCGCGCACGATCGTGCGCAACCTGGTCGGCCTGACCCTGGCCGATGCGCGCCGCATCGTGCGCAAGCTGATCCATTCCGATGGCGCGATCAGTCCGGCCGACCTGCCCGATCTCGCCCAGGCCAAGTTCGAGCTGCTCGATCGCGACAACCTGCTGCATTTCGAATACGAGACCGCGCGCTTCGCCGACGTGGCCGGATTGACCCGCCTCAAGCGCTGGATCCAGCAGCGCGTGCCGGCCTTCATCGGACGCAAGACGACGGTCAAGCTCGATCCGCCGAAAGGCATCCTCTTGCTCGGCGTGCAGGGTTGCGGCAAGTCGCTCGCCGCCAAGGCCGTCGCAGGAGGTTTCGGCGTGCCCTTGCTGCGCCTCGACATCGGCACGCTGTACAACAAGTACCACGGCGAAACCGAACGCAATCTTCGTACGGCCCTGAAGAACGCCGAAATGCTCTCGCCCTGCGTGCTCTGGCTCGACGAGATCGAGAAGGCGCTTTCGACCGAAGGCAGCGACGATGGCGTTTCGCGTCGCGTGCTCGGCTATCTGCTGACCTGGATGGCCGAACGCAAGGGCCAGGTGTTTCTGGTCGCCACGGCCAACGATGTTTCGGCGCTGCCGGCCGAACTGCTGCGCAAGGGCCGCTTCGACGAGATCTTCTTCGTCGACCTGCCGAGCGCCGAGGTGCGCGGCGAAGTCCTGCGCATCCATCTCGACAAGCGCGAGATCGCATCTGCCGATCTCGATCTGCCGACCGTGGTCGAGGCCAGCAACGGTTTCTCCGGTGCCGAGATCGAACAGCTCGTCGTCGCTGCGCTCTATGCCGCCGCCGCGGAGGAAACGCCGCTCGCTACGAAGCACCTGGTCGACGAAGCGCGCCAGACCCGCCCACTGTCGGTACTGATGGCGGATCGGGTCGAGGCGCTGCGCGAATGGGCCCGCGAACGCACCGTGCCGGCCGACTGAAACACCTCCCGCAGCGTTTACGCCGGCTCTTCATGATCCGCGCAACGATGAAACAGGATCGGCTCGGCGCATGAAGCGATATCAGGCATTTGCCCCGCTCGGCGGCCGGCCAAAGGCGGCCATCAGTGGCAACTCCCGCACCGAGTCTCCCCGGGTTCGTCAGGCCAACATCGCCGGGAGTGGCGAAGAACGCGAAAAACCCCTAGATTTACAGGGCCGAACGGCCATCGCTTCATACGGAGCGGTGCACTGAATGAGACCCGATTCAATGGCTACCAAAACCACTGCCAAGAAGAAAACCAAAGCAAGCGCTGCGCCGAAGGCAGCTCCCAGCGTGAAGCCGATCCAGGAGGCTTTCGGGAAATCGTCGCTGATCGCGCACCTGGCCGCACAGGCCAGCGTGGAAGCGAAGCACGTCAAAGCGGTGCTTGCCGCACTCGAAAACGCGGTACTTGGCGCCGTGCACAAGAAGGGAGTCGGCAACTTCACGCTCCCGGGGCTGTTCAAGATCAACTCCGTCAAAGTTCCGGCCAAGCCCAAGCGCAAAGGCAAGAACCCGTTCACTGGCCTGGAGCAGGTCTTCGCGGCCAAGCCGGCCAGCGTGAAAGTGAAGGTGCGCCCGCTCAAGAAGCTCAAGGACGCCGCCCAGTAAGTTGCCGAGGGTGTCTGCGTGGTGTTCTCCGCGCAGACACTCTCGACTGCGGGCGTTTTCACACGGCGCGTGGAAATTCTGGAGCTTTTCAGATACTCATCGCGGTCGGTCGGCGCCCACTGCCCACGTTTAGGGCACGCCAGGATTTGACTCTCCAGTCCGCGTGAGAAATTACCTCGCCATCACCGGCTGTTTTGCGGCCGAGTGTGTACAGTCGGATAATTCATTGTGTCTCCGGTTTCCAACCCTAATTTTCTTTTGCGCGCTATTTGGCATATGCCAACTGAGACCATTCCTTCAATCCTGACGTGGCACTTTGCTTCCCCCATCCGAGCACCAAGCGATCAACACTTTCGTCTCTGTGCGCCAGATAGCCCGCAGACTTCAGCGCTTCGATCCAAATGTCACCCAATTTCGAGATGGATTCTTCAACGTCCTCACCAGCAATCGCGGCTGTCACATCTCTAACCAGTTCCGTCGCGAGAACTCGAAATCTAGCCTCATCTTTTGAACCATTTATTTCCAGCGGTTCGGCAGCGATGCCCGTTGCCATTCCCATTTGCTCACCGTAGGAAAGGGGGAAGAATTTTTTCCACTCGAATGCGCAAGATCCAAGTATCCCTGCATCACATAGATGACACCAATGCATCGAGCTCGAAGCCTACTCTCTACTGATATCGTGTAGGAGCCTGGAAGAAGCTCGCTCACCTGACTTGCTTGATGAGAAAATGCTCGTTCACATTCTTCGCAATAACCTCTCTCCCGGCAGACGAAGCGACCCGTCAACAGAAGAGCCAACGAAGCGCTTCGACGAGTGTTATCACTGGACTGAGCAATCAATCCCGATCCGGCAACAGCGCCAGCCGATAGCCCAACGCCTTGGCCACCTTCATGGTGTTGGCCAGACTGGGATTGCCTTCGCCCGAAAGCGCCTTGTAAAGCCCAGCTCGCGTCATGCCGGTCTCTTCTGCCAGCAGGCTCATATTGCGCGCACGCGCGACCGTGCCTAACGCCTTGAGCATGAAGGCTGGATCGTTGGGCGCTTCCTCGGCGCACGCTTCGAGATAGGCCGCGATGTCCGCCTCGGTCCTGAGGTAGTCGGCCGTGTCGTAGCGGGTAAAGGTTTCTCGCACGCCTTTCATGATTCACGCTCCCAATCAGACGCAATGCGACGTGCCAGCTTGATATCGGCCGGCTGGGTGCGTTTGTCGCCACCGGCGAGCACCACCACAAGCACGGAGCCACGTTGCATGAAATACACCCGATAACCGGGACCATTATCGATCCGCAGTTCGCTGATGCCGTGACCCACCGGCTTGACGTCACCGAAATTTCCATCGGCCATGCGATCAAGTCGTGCCGCGATTCGAGCCCGGGCGCGACTATCACGCAGTCCACGAAGCCACGCATCGAAGGTGGCGGACTTGACCAGCTCGAGCATGGATCGAGTGTAAACTGTGGTTTGCACACGGTCAACGACTCTGCGGGGACGAAGTCGCGTCGTCTTATCCGCAGGACGGTGTCGCAACACAGTCGCCGCGTGGCATGCCGCCAGCGTATCGATCCATGCCGGTACGTGGTTGGCGATTACTTCTATTCCGGCGCCGGAAGGTTCCGCAGCATGCGATGCGCGATGTAGTCCTCGGTCCAGCTGGTCAGCGACAGGCCCTGGATGAAACCGCAGTGGCCGCCGGCCGGGGCGATCTCGAGTTCGACGCAGGGTGGCAGGGTGAGCTGGCGGAAGTCGGCGACCGGAATGATCGGATCGTCGGCCGAGGTCAGGATCGTCGTCGGAACGCGCATCGCGGCGAGGCGGTTGCCGGCGATCGAATAACCATCGAAGTAATCTTCGACCGACTTGAAGCCGGTGTGCTTGAGCACGAGTGCGCGGGTCAGCGCACGCAGGTTGCCGCGCATGTCGTCCGCCGAAAACAGTGCGGGTTGCGGAAACGCGCGTTGCTTGAGCACGAGTGAACGGCGCCATTTGCGCAGGAAATAGGCCTCGTAGAACCACGGTCCCTGCTCGATCGCATCCATCGCATCGCGCGGACTGATCGCCGGACACACCGCAAGCGCGTAAGCCAGCGGAATGCCTGCGTCGGGCGCACGCAGGGCGACACGCAGGGCAAAGTTTCCGCCGAGTGAAAACCCGGCGATGCCGAGCGGCAGATCGTGGAACATCCTCGCCACCGCGCCGACCGCTCCGACGACCTCATCGATCCGGCACGAATGGAACAGCTCGGGATTCAGGTGATGGGTGTCGCCGTGATCGCGGAAGTTGAGGCGGAACACGTCGTAGCCGTCGGCAAGCAGGCGCGATCCGGTATGCAGCACATAACTCGATTGCACGCTGCCTTCCCAGCCGTGCAGCAGCACGACCAGTCCGCGCGGGTGGTCCATCACACGCTGCGGCGTATGCAAACCGAGCAGACGGACACCGTCGCCACAATCGAGCACATGCCCGGTCGCGCCGCGTTCGAGTCGCGACAGGCGACGCCGGTACAACAGGCGACGCACGCCGCTCGATGCCAGCACGGACTGCACATGTGGATTGCGCAGCAGACGCGGAGCCTGGTAATCGGCCGCGTTCATCGTCCGGATTGATCGAACGGACAGGCCGGATCACGCGCAAGCGCTACGGCGTGGTCAGACGGATGAACCGGCGGCGACATCACGAATCACCGTAACCAAGCGTGCGCACGATGCGCGCGCGGCTTTCCTCGGCCATGCGCCGGCGCGCGTCCGGCGTCGACTCGACCGGTTCGAGGAAATGCACTTCGGCATCCACCGGGGGATTGCCGAGGATGCGCAACAGGTTGGCGAAGAAGCTTTCGTTCGGGCCGAACGGCATCGACGGATCCTGACGCCCATTGCGGCCATAGCGAAGCGCGACTGGCTGCACCGGCACGTCGGCATCGAGTGCTGCCTGGAAGATGCGCGCGTGGAACGTGCGCACCCGATCGCCGCGACCGGTTCCGCCTTCCGGAAAGATGCCGACCGGTTCACCCGCGCGCAGGCGCTCGATCACGCGACCGATCACGCTTGTCATCGAGTCGGAACTGCCGCGCTGGTGATAGATCGTGCCGGCCCGGGTCGCGAGCCAGCCGACCAGTGGCCATCCGGCGATCTCGCTCTTGGCCACGAAACTGATCGCGCGCTGGCTGTGCATCAATTCGATGTCGAGCCAGGACACGTGGTTGGCCACGTACATCACGGAACCACCCAGCGGCGCTCCGAACGCGCGGATGCGAAAACCGAACAGACGCACGAGGGTGCCGGACCACCAGCTGATCATGAACTGGTCGAAACGTCGCCGACCCACCGGAATCCGCGCGAGCAGCGGATTCAACGCGATCACCGCCAGCGGCAACGCGAAGACGATGTGGAGCAGGACGAACGGCGTGCGCAGTACATAGCGCAGCGGACGCATCGCATCCCTGCGCGGAGACTCGTCGGTTCTGTCTGCTGCGGAATTCATCGGATCGCTATCGTACCGGAACCCCGGGGATACTCGCTGAGGCAATTCGATGGAATGCTCTATTGTTCCGGCCCGTTGGTGCCGTTCGCCC
>ENA-UOWO01000891-UOWO01000891.1-activated-sludge-metagenome-genome-assembly--contig:-NODE-891-length-41387-cov-14.384859_pt1 | contig 41387 bp, 46 predicted proteins | sample MGYA00238148_ERZ761564 | MGnify/ENA primary metagenome ERZ761564 (study PRJEB28885, sample SAMN05720194) | activated sludge metagenome | isolation source: Anaerobic digester | place: USA... | reverse complement strand
CGCATGCGGGATGTCATTCATTGCGAGGACTTCGTTTGCGAATCACCGTCCGCTGCCTGCGGCAGGCGTTCCAGCATCAAGGTATCAAGGTATTCGCGCAGGATTCCATTCTCGATCGAATCGAAGGCGACCCGGCAGAACGCCAGGGTCAGCAGTGAACGCGCCTGCGCCGGTCCGATTCCGCGCGATCTCAGGTAGAACAGTGCGCCCTCATCGAGCTGGCCGACCGTGGCACCGTGTGCCGCCTTGACCTCATCGGCATGGATTTCGAGCACGGGCTGGGTATCGATCTCGGCCTGGTCCGAAAGCAGCAGGTTCTTGTTGCTGAGTTGCGCATCGCTGCCGTCCGCGCCGGATTCAACCGTGATCGCACCGTGGAACACGCCGCGTGCTCTTTGATCGGCCACGCCGCGCCAGACGATATCGCAAGCGGTGTCACGAGCGGAATGGCGAATGTCGAGTCGGGTATCGGCATGCTGGCGCCCGCGCAAGGCGAACACGCCACGCGACACAAAACGCGAACGGTCGCCATTCAGGCGCACGGCAAGATCGTGCCGCATCCACTGTGCGCCGACCTCGATCGAGCGCATTTCGAGATGCGCGCCGGCGTCGAGCAGGGCTTCCGTGCGTCGCGTCAGGCTGGCCGTCTCGGCGCCATTCTGCACCTGCAACAGATCCAGCCGTGCATTCGCGCGCAACGCGAGCTGGCTCAGCACGTTGCCGAAATGGCCGTGCCCGTTTTCGCCGACATGATGCTCGACGAGTCTCAATGCGGCACCTTCGCCTATGTCGAAAATGCAGCGCAACTGCCAGGCAAGTTCCTTCTCCGCAACAGCACCGGCGATGACGAGATGGACCGGCGGCACGATGCGCGCTCCGGCCGCTACGCGGATGACCACGCCGTCACTGGCGAGCACCGTGTTGAGCCGGGCGAACGCATCCTCGGCGTTGTCGAAGGAACGCGACAGGAATTCGCGCAACGAGTCCGGTTCCGCCTCGAGCACATCCGACAGCGACCGCAGTTCCATTCCAGGGACATCGGCAATGATCGACAGGTCCGCGCGAAATCCGCCATTGACGAAAACCAGACGCGGTCCCTCGACGCCGGGCAAGTCCAGCAGATTGGCGTCGATCGGCCGCGTCGCTGCGGCCGGATCGCTGCGCGCGTAGCGCCGCTGGCCAATTGCGCGAAGACTCGTGTATTTCCACGCCTCGTTGCGCGGACCGGGCAGGCCGTCGCGAATCAGTTGCTCCAGCGCCCGCGTGCGGACCTGTGCGAGCCAGCCGGATTGACTGCCCTGCCGCGCAACCCCATCCGCAAGCAAGGGTTCGAGAAAGCCTGCGACCATCAGGCCGCTCCAGCCAGCTTGCGTTCGGCGATCCATGAATAGCCGTGCTCTTCGAGCTTGAGAGCGAGCGACTTGTCGCCGCTCTCGACGATGCGCCCGTCGGCAAGCACGTGCACGAAATCCGGAACAATGTAGTCAAGCAGGCGCTGGTAGTGGGTGATCACGACGAACGCGCGCGCCGGATCGCGCATCGCGTTGACACCGTCGGCGACCATCTTCAGCGCGTCGATGTCGAGGCCGGAGTCGGTCTCGTCGAGGATCGCCAGCTTCGGTTCGAGCAGAGCCATCTGGAAGATCTCGTTGCGCTTCTTCTCGCCGCCCGAAAAACCCTCGTTGACGGCCCGATGCAGCAGTTCGTCCTTCAGGTGCAGCACGGCCAGTTTCTCGCGCACGCGCTTGAGGAACTGCATCGAGTCGAGTTCCGCTTCGCCGCGACGCTTGCGCTGTGCATTGAGCGCAGCGCGCAGGAAGTAGGTGTTGTTGACGCCCGGAATCTCGACCGGATACTGGAAAGCGAGGAACACGCCTTCGGCGGCACGCTCCTCGGGTTCGAGTTCAAGCAGGTCCTTTCCGTTCCAGACGACCGAACCCTGCGTTACCTCGTAACCCTCACGCCCGGCGAGCACGTTGCCCAGCGTCGACTTGCCGGCGCCGTTCGGCCCCATGATCGCGTGGACCTCCCCGGCATTCACCTTCAGCGAAAGGCCCTTGAGGATGTCCTTGCCCGCAACGCGGACGTGCAGGTTGTCGATGGTCAGCATGGCGGGATTCCGTATCGGTGTCGTGCGTCGATGCCGGGTCAGTCGTGACGACGCAGCATCAGGTAGGTGAAGGCCTGCTGCCCGCCGGTCGGCGTGGCATGCAGTTCGCGGCTGTCGTCGACTGCCGTGAAGCCGTGGGAAAATTCCGCCGCCAGAGCCGCCGCATCGAAGCGGCAGATCGGTATTCCACTGCAACGCCCGGGTCCATCAGCGGCGAAGGTGGCGACCAGCAGATGGCCGCCACGACGAACGCTGCGCGCGGCCAACGCGGCATACCGCCGACGATCGGCTGCGTCGGTGAAAAAATGGAAGAGCGCGCGGTCGTGCCACAGCGCGAAGTGATTTTCAGGCAGCTCCGCGTCAAGCAGGCCGGCGACTCTCCAGTTGACGTCGGCGCCAAGCACGCCGAGCCGTTCGCGCGAAGCAGCGAGGGCGGCCTCGGAGAGATCGAGCAGCGTGATCGCACGGAAGCCGCGCGCGAGCAGATCGTCGACCAGGGTCGACCGGCCAGCGCCAACATCGATCAGCGGCGAACTGCGGTCGAGCTCGAGCGAGTCGATCCAGCGCAGCGATTCGTCAAGCCGCGGGCGATACCAGCTCGTGTCCTGCTCTCCCTTGCTGCTGTAGATCGACTGCCAGTGGGCCTGCGCTGCGCTGATCAACCGACCGCTCCTTCCAGGCTCACTTCGAGCAGCTTCTTCGCTTCGACCGCGAATTCCATCGGCAACTCGCGGAATACCTGCTTGCAGAATCCGTCGACGATCAGCGACACCGCATCCTCTTCGGCGATGCCGCGCGAGCGGCAATAGAACATCTGGTCGTCGGAGATCTTCGAGGTCGTGGCCTCGTGCTCGACGATGGCGCCGGGATTCTTGACCTCGATGTACGGGAATGTGTGCGCACCACACTGCTTGCCGATCAGCAGGGAATCGCATTGCGTGTAGTTGCGCGCACCGGCGGCGCCCTTCTCGATCTTGACCAGGCCGCGATAGCTGTTCTGCCCGCGGCCGGCGCTGATGCCTTTCGCGATGATCTTGGACTTGGTGTTGCGGCCGAGGTGGATCATCTTCGTGCCGGTATCGGCCTGCTGGTGATGATGGGTCAGCGCAACCGAATAGAACTCGCCGACCGAGTCGTCGCCGCGCAACACGCAGCTCGGGTACTTCCATGTGATGGCCGAACCGGTCTCGACCTGGGTCCATGAGATCTTCGAGCGCGCGCCGCGACAGTCACCGCGCTTGGTGACGAAGTTGTAGATGCCGCCGACGCCGTTCTCGTCGCCCGGATACCAGTTCTGCACGGTCGAGTACTTGATGCTTGCATCATCGAGCGCGACCAGCTCGACGACCGCGGCATGCAACTGGTTCTCGTCGCGCATCGGCGCCGTGCAGCCTTCGAGGTACGAAACGCTGGCGCCTTCCTCGGCAATGATCAAGGTACGTTCGAACTGGCCGGTATTGATCGCGTTGATGCGGAAATAGGTACTCAGCTCCATCGGGCAACGCACGCCTTTCGGGATGAACACGAAACTGCCATCGGAGAACACCGCCGAGTTGAGCGCGGCGAAATAGTTGTCGCTGCTCGGCACGACCGAGCCGAGATAGCTGCGCACGAGGTCGGGGTGTTCCCTCAATGCTTCGGACATCGAGCAGAAGATCACCCCGGCCGCGGCAAGTTCCTTGCGGAAGGTCGTGCCGACCGACACCGAATCGAACACGGCATCAACCGCGACACCGGCAAGCCGGGCTCGCTCATGCAAGGGCACGCCGAGCTTCTCGTAGGTCTCGAGCAGTTTCGGATCGACCTCGGCCAGCGATTTCGGGCCTTCCTTCGGCGCGGCGAAATAACTGATCGCCTGGAAGTCGATTGGCGCGATGCGCAGCTTCGCCCACTCGGGCGGGATCATCGTCAACCAGTGGCGATAGGCTGCCAGCCGCCACTCGGTCATCCATTCCGGTTCGCCCTTGCGCCTTGAGATCCAGCGCACGACGCCTTCATCGAGCCCCGGCGCCAGGCTGTCGGTTTCGATATCGGTGACGAAGCCGGCATCGTAACGGCGATTCATCGCCTCGACGATGCGCTGATTGCCTGCACTCGCCGCGCCTTCGCGGGCATCGACCTCGATCAGCGTGTGGTCGCTCGTCATCACCGGAGAGTTCATGCGATCGCCACCCGCAAGGCGATGCCGACCGAGCGCTTCGGCGCGCTGACCAACATGTCGGCCAGGGTCACACCCTCGAGCGCGGTGCGGATCGCATCGCTGATGCGCTGCCAGTTCACGCGCACTCCGCAATGCGATTCGTGATCGCAAAGACCGCTGTGCGCGCAACATTCGGTCATGCCGATCGGGCCTTCCATCGCGGTGACGATATCGGCCACGCTGATCGCCCGCGGTTCGCGCGCCAGGCGGTAACCGCCATTGGCGCCGCGCCACGAATCGACGAGCCCGGCACCGGCAAGCTGCTTGAGCACCTTGCTGACCGTGGGCGCTTCAAGGCGCGCACGCTCGGCAAGCAACTGTGCGCTGAGGACTTCATCAGCGGACTCGGCCAGACAGGTCATGACAACCGTGGCGTAATCGGTCAATTTGCTGACTCGAAGCATGGCGACTCCAATGAGGACCGAAATTGTACTATTTAGGCGGCTCACACACAAACAGGCGCCGTGCGAGGCGTTCTCGCGCCTCATCCGCCGCTCGACTAGACTCCCTGCCTACCATTGCCCCGGGATGCCCGTGACCCCGTCCACCGATCGCCAGACGGCACTGCGCCGCTTCGTGCAAACCTCCATCGGCGATCAGCCGTACCGCCTTTCTCCAGCCTCGACAGATGCGAGCTTCCGCAGCTATTGGCGAATCACCTCGGATACGGTTCGAGGGACCCCGTCGGCATGGGTACTGATGGACGCCCCACCCGACAAGGAGGATCTCGGTGCCTGGCTCGATATCGATGCGCGCCTGCGCAAGGCCGGGCTGCACGCACCCGAAATCCTCGCGATCGACCACGCGCAAGGTTTCATCCTCATGGAAGATCTCGGCACACGCACCTACCTGCCCGAGCTTTCGCCAGCGAGCGTCGACGCGCTGTACGCCGATGCGTTCGATGCTTTGCTGCGCATGCAGCGTTCGGTCGATGTCAACGGGTTGCCGAGCTATGACCGGCAGCGCCTGGTCACCGAAATGGAGTTGCTGCCCGAGTGGTTCCTCAAGCGCCATCTCGGCTTCACGATCAGTTGCGACGACTGGGATGTCATCGAAGCGGCGTTCACGTTTCTCGTGCATGCGGCCGACGAGCAGCCGCGCGCCTTTGTCCATCGCGACTTCCACAGCCGCAACCTGTTGATCGTCGAGGGCGCCGGCAGCGCCGAAGGCGCCGAAATACTCGTGAATCCGGCGATCGTCGATTTCCAGGATGGCGTGATCGGGCCGATCACCTACGATCTCGTATCGCTGCTGCGCGACTGTTACATCGAATGGGACAGCAAGCGCGTCGATGGCTGGGTCGAAAACTACCGTTTGAAGCTGCAGGCAGCGCATCTGCTCGGCAGCGACGTCGGCGCGTCGCGGTTTTCGCGCTGGTTCGACCTGATGGGCCTGCAGCGCCACCTCAAGGTCCTCGGCATTTTCTGCCGCCTCTGGTATCGCGATGGAAAACGCCAGTATCTCGACGATCTTCCGTTGTGCTGGCGCTACGCGACGACGGTCGCGCGTCGCTATCCCGAACTGGCGGATTTCGCCGCGCTGCTCGAGCGCGCACTCGGCGACCGGCCCATTCAGGCGAGCCGCGAATGCGCGACCGCGTGAGCCTTCGGCGCGCGATGATCTTCGCCGCCGGGCGCGGCGAACGCATGCGCCCGCTGACCGACACAACGCCGAAGCCGCTGCTCGTGGTCGGCGGAAAACCGCTGATCGAATGGCACCTCGAGAAGCTCGCAGCCATCGGCATCGAGCGGGTCGTCATCAACACCTCGCATCTGGCCGGGCAGTTTCCGCTGGCGCTTGGCGATGGCAGTCGCTGGAACCTCGCAATCGACTACATCGACGAAGGTCCGGTGCCGCTGGAGACAGGCGGCGGCATGCTCAATGCGCTGAGCCTGCTCGGCAAGGCGCCCTTCCTGCTGGTCAACGGCGATATCTGGCTCGACATGGATTTCTCGACGCTGGCGCAGGCACCGCAAAGCCTCGCCCATCTGGTCATGGTGGCCAATCCGGCGCATGTCGCGAACGGCGATTTCGCGATCGAAGCGGATGGCACGCTGGTCGATCAGGGTCCAGGACGACTGACCTATTCCGGTATCGGCGTGTATCGCGCGGAGCTGTTCGACGGTTGGCAACTGGCACTCGGCGATCAGAGCGCAAGACTCGGCCCACCTCCGCGATTTCCGCTGGCGCCACTGTTGCGCAATGCGATGCGACAACGGCGGATCAGTGGCGAATTCTTTGCCGGTCGCTGGGTCGATGTCGGCACACCGCAACGGCTGGCCGACCTCGATACGGTCCTGCGCGCGGGCTGAAACTCAGGCGCCCGGTTCGACCAGGAGCTGGCGCAGGAAGGGCAACGTGACGCGCCGTTGTGCCGCAAGGGCGGCCTGGTCGATGCGATCGAGCAGCGCGACCAGACTGCCGAGATCGCGCGCCTTGCGGGTGAACAGCCAGTCGAGCACCGCGTCATCGAGCTCAAGCCCGCGACCTGCACCGAGTTCCCTGACGATCCGTCGCCGCGTTGCCTCATCGAGCGGGCGCATCTGCCATTGCGCACAAGCGGACAGGCGCGAGACCAGGTCGGGCAACTTCAGTCCAATGCTTGCCGGTGGCCCGCTGGCTGCAAACAGCAGCGCAGAACCTCCCGCCCGGCAACGATTGTGCAAATCGAACAGCGCATGCTCCGCTTCAGGCATACCGGCAATTGCATCGACATTGTCGATGGCCAGCACATCGCTGCCACCGAAACGACGGATCGTGTCGACGGACGCTCCGGTCAGGCGCGACAAATCGAGGTATTGCGCGCTGCGCTCGACCGCAACGGCTTCCGCACAGGCGGCGATCAGCAAATGGGTCTTGCCACTGCCAACGGCACCCGCCACGAAGACCCGATCGTGCGCGTCGCCACGGGCGGCGCGACGCAACAGGTCCAGGCCAGCACCATTGCCGCCATCGACGAACGACTCGAAACGCTGGTGCGCCGGCCAGCGCAAGGCCAACGGCAACTGCGCACTCATGGCAGCCGAGTGGTACCCGTCACGCTCGCGGATTGCGTATCGATGATTGCCGCGCCTGCCGTCACCGCCCGCTCGGTCGGGCCAGCGCCCACCACGATCACCGATTCGGTCCCGGGCTCCTGATACATCTCGCTCTGCGTGTAGCGCTCATAGGCATAGCGCAGCAGGACCATGACGATGGCCGCGATCGGCAGGGCCAGCAGCACGCCGACAAAGCCGAACAGTTCGCCACCGGCAAGTATCGCGAACATCACCGCGACCGGATGCAGGCCGATCTTGTCCCCGACCAGCTTGGGCACCAGCACATAGCCCTCCAGCAACTGGCCGACGACGAAAACGATCAGCACGAGGACCACGTGGTAACTGTCCTGGTATTGCGCCAGCGCCGCAATCACGCCCATGCCGACACCGACGATCGCACCGAGATAGGGCACGAAACTGATCAGGCCGGCAATCATGCCGATCAACGGACCCACACTGATGCCGACCGACCACAGGCCGATGCCGTACAGCGTTCCGAGGATGATCATCACGCTGAGCTGGCCGCGCAGGAAGCCGCCCAGGGTCTCGTCAGACTCGCGGGTCAGGCGGACCACGATCGGTTCGATCGAGCGCGGGATCAGCGCATGCACGCGCTCGACGACGATGTTCCAGTCGCGCAGCAGATAGAACGCGGCGACTGGCACGATGACCAGGTTCAGCGCCCAGGCGATGATCGCGAATCCGGATTTCGATACCTTGGCCAGCACGGTCGTCGCGAATCCCCCGGCTTCCTTCCAATGGCCATCCAGCATGGCGGTAAGACCTTCGCTGTCGAACAGGTCGAGGCTCACCCCGAAACGCTGCTCGACCCACGGTGCGGCGATATCCCTTGCCCAGGCCGTCCAGCGCGGCAATTGATCGATGAAGCGGGTCACCTGTCGCTCCATGAACGGGATCAGCACGAGCACGATTCCGACCAGGACAAGGGTCAGGATCAGGAACAGCAGGCTCACTCCGAGGGCACGGCCGATGCCGCGTCGTTCGAGCTTCTGCACGACCGGATTGAACAGGTAGGCGAAAAGTGATGCGATCACGAACGGCGCCAGAGCGGAACCGAACAGGTAGAAAACGCCGCCGATCACGACGACCAGGATCAGCCACTTGAGGCGCAGGTCGAGAGTCTGTGCTGCCATCCATCGATTCCTTTCAGCGATTGCCTTCACGTACGGCCCTGCGTGCCCGCAGCGACCAGACCAGCACATAGTGTAGACCGCTGAGCACGGTCAGACCGGCGCAGAGCACGAGCAGCACGTCGAGCCCCGCCAATCCGGGCATCCAGGCCAGACGCAGCAACTCGGCAAGGACAAGCAGGATCTGCACGACCGTGGTGAGCTTGGATATGCGGGTTGGCTGCGCATCGAACGAGCCGATCAGGTTGTGATAGGCGATCGCGCCGAAGACGATGACGACATCCCGGCCGATGACCAGGGCCAGCATCCAGACCGGCAATACGCCGATCACGGTCAGCGCGGTGAACCCGGCGAGCAGCAGCAGCTTGTCGGCCAGCGGATCCATCAGGCCCCCGAGCCGGCTTTCCCAACCGAAACGCTTGGCCAGCCAGCCATCGACGGCATCGCTGACGCCGGCCACGGCGGCCAGCACCAGGGCCGCGGCGTGCTCGCCGGTCGAAATCAGCCAGAACACGGGCCAGACCAGGGCAATTCGCAGGCCGGTAATCAGGTTCGGCAGATGACGCCACATGACGTGGATCAGGGACTCAGGACCAGGGTCGCATCGACGCCTTCGATTGGCGGGCTGGCGCTGTTGACGTGCAGCACCGTGTCCTGGTCGAGCGTCTCCAGCCAGCGATTGAAATCACCGCTCAGGGTCAGGCGGACCAGAATCCCGTCGCCACGCGCCTCGACCGGTCGTGGCTGCCGGACCAGAGGTTGGCGATTGAGGTAGCCGAGGCTGCGGGCGTAATCCGACGCCGAATGGATGCCGCTGATCCAGACACGCTTCTCGACAGGCGTCGCATCGCTGGTCGCCGGCGCATCCGCGCCACCCAGCCCAAGCCCGGCAAGCATGCGGTCGACCGCGCTGCTGTCGAACTCGGCTACCAGCATCAGCCGCGGCTGCTCCGCGCCTGCAACCCCGTCGGTGGCGGCGTCGGTCCGATAGCGGTACTGCAGCACGTACTTGTCTGCCTTGGCTACCATGCCGGCGACATCGCCGCGGGCAAGGATGCCGGGATCACCACTGAGCCGTATCACGACCTCGGCCAGCGCGGACTTGAGGGCTCCGGCGCGTTCGGCTTCGGACTGGCTCGCCACCGGCGCCTCGCCGGAATAGGTCGTTGGAGCCGCTGCCAGCGGAACCACCTGCAGGGCAAGCAGGATCATCAGCGGGAAGAACAGCCTGGTCATGCGCACATGGCACGACCACGGCTGGGCCGTGGGTGACACTGTTTCGCCGTTGGCGCGCACGTTCATGGCGAGGTTCCGAAGCAACAGGGATGCCGGCAAGTCTGCCCGAACGGCTGATACCTCGTCCATTCGGGCTGATATGATGCGCGGCCCCGCGTATCCGGCTTTTGCCCATGTCGAACGAGAACGAGGCCCTTACCTACCGCGCCGCAGGCGTGGACATCGATGCCGGCAATGCGGTTGTCGATCGCATCAAACCCCTGGTCGCGCGCACCTTCCGCAAGGAAGTGATGTCCGGCCTCGGTGGTTTTGGCGCCCTGTTCGAACTCGGCGGCAAGTACCGTGAGCCGGTCCTGGTGTCAGGCACCGACGGCGTCGGTACCAAGCTCAAGCTCGCGCAGATACTCGGCCGCCACGACACGATCGGCATTGATCTGGTCGGCATGTGTGTCAACGATGTACTCGTGCAGGGTGCCGAGCCGCTGTTCTTCCTCGACTACTTCGCGACCGGCAAGCTCGATGTCGAGACCACTGTCGCGGTGGTCGGTGGCATCGCGAAGGGCTGCGAACTGGCCGGCTGCGCGCTGATCGGAGGTGAAACCGCCGAGATGCCGAGCATGTATCCGCCGGGCGAATACGATCTGGCCGGATTCTGCGTCGGCGCGGTCGAAAAGCTCGCGCTGATCGATGGCAGTCGCATCCAGGCCGGCAATGCGATCATCGGCATCGCGTCTTCGGGCGCGCACTCGAACGGCTACTCGCTGATCCGCCGTATCGTCGAGCGCGCCGCCAGTCCGTTCGACCTCGATCTCGACGGCACCACCCTCGCAGACGCCCTGATGGCGCCGACGACGATCTACGTCAAGCCGATTCTCAAGCTGATGCAGCAGCTTCCGGTCAATGGCATGGCCCATATCACGGGCGGCGGCCTGCGCGAGAACATCATTCGCGTCGTTCCGGAACCTCTCGGCATCACGCTCGACAGCAAGGCGTGGAAAGCGCCGCCGCTGTTCGACTGGCTGCAGCGCGAAGGAAAGGTCGCACAGGACGAAATGTGGCGAACATTCAATTGCGGCATTGGTTACACCTTGATTGTTTCGCGCGAACACGCCGGAGCGACGCTCGATGCACTCGAAACCCTGGGCCTTCAGGCCTGGTCGATCGGAGAGATCGTGACCGCTACCGGTCGTGAGCGCGTGCATATCCGCTGATCCGGCCGGATCCTGCACGTGCGCATCGCGGTCCTTGCCTCGGGTCGTGGCAGCAACCTCGGCGCGCTGATCGATGCGCAACGTGGCGGCAACCTGCCCGTCCACATCGTCGGCGTGTTCTCGGACAAGCCGTCGGCTCCTGCGCTCGCGCTGGCCCGCGAATCGAACATCCCGACCGCGCATCTCGATCCACGCGATTTCGCGCAGCGCCTGGCGTTCGACCTGGCTGCATTCGCGACGATCGCAAAGTGGAAGCCGGAGCTCATTGTCCTCGCGGGCTTCATGCGGATTCTGGATCCACGCGCGTTCGAGCCGTGGCTTGGCCGGATCATCAACATCCATCCGTCGCTGCTGCCGAAGTATCCCGGCCTGCACACGCATCGGCGGGTCCTCGCCGCCGGAGATCGACAGCATGGCGCCAGCGTCCATTTCGTGACCGCCGAGCTCGATGGCGGCCCGGTTCTGGCCCAGGTGATGGTCGATGTGCGGAGGGGCGATACCGAACAGGGGCTCGCCGAACGACTGCTGCCTCGCGAGCACGCACTGATCGTGGCCTGCGTCGATCAACTCGCGCGCCATCGCCTGCATTGGTCGAACGAGGGAATCCGCATGGACGGACAACCGCTCGCCTGCCCGCTGGTGCTCGCCGACGATGGCACGCTGGGAACGCGAGCCTGACCGAACGCCAGCAAAACATCCCGTTCATGTGCGCTGGGTAAGAATGCCTGCGGTTTTTTCGGAGCGTTCGCTGGTGAAGAAGATCCCCTTCGTGTTTTTCTGTTGCCTGGTGCCGATCGGCCACGCGTTGGCCGAATCGCCAATCGCGCCGTTCAAGGCCGAATACCAGACCCTGCGAAACGGCAAGGAACTCGCGCGAACGACGATCGTGCTCAGCGCGAACGCGGACGGCACGTCGACATTGCGCACGACGACGCTCGGAACATCGGGACTCGCCAAGATGGCCGGGCTCGACGTGGTCGAGGAATCGACCGTGCGCTGGGTCGATGGCCGCCCCGAAACCGTGAACTACGATTTTCGCCAGGATGTCGCGTTCAGGAACAAGCGACGCCATGGCGAATTCGACTGGCGGGGCAACGAGGTGCACATGGTCGATGGCAAGGACGAGGCGCGCTACGGCCTTGTCCGCTATGCCGTCGACCGCCACGCACTGACCCTGGCCTTGGCTTCGGATCTTTCACGCCAGGCGACCCGTTTCGACTACAAGGTCGCGATGAAGGACGCCATCGAGGACGTGACCTACACGAGCTGCGGCGACGAAAAGCTCAGCGTGCCGGCAGGCAGTTTCAGCACGCGCTGCCTCGAACGCGTTCGCGACAAGCGCACTTCGCGCAGCTGGTTCGAGGAATCCAATGGCTGGATTCCGGTGCAGATCGAACAGGTCGAGAAAAAGGGCGATACGATTACCTTGCGCCTCGCCTCGATCGAGCATCCGGCAGGCGGCAAGCCCTGAGCAGGGGTTGAGGCGGATTCACCTCGCTCCTGTTCAGGTCGGCAGGCGGCGGATGCGCGCTCCGAGCGAGCCGAGCTTCTCCTCGATGTTCTCGTAGCCGCGATCGATGTGGTAGATGCGGTCGATCACCGTATCGCCCTGCGCGACGAGCCCGGCAAGCACCAGCGAGGCTGATGCACGCAGGTCGGTCGCCATCATCTGTGCGCCAGTCATCTTCGGCACGCCCTTGATGATGGCGGTATTGCTCTCGAGCTGGATGTCCGCACCGAGACGCTGCAATTCAAGCGCGTGCATGAAGCGGTTCTCGAACACGGTCTCGGTTATCACACCGACTCCTTCGGCGACGCAATTGAGCGCCGTGAATTGCGCCTGCATGTCGGTCGGGAATGCCGGATACGGCGCCGTGGTGATGTTGACCGCCTTCGGGCGCCTGCCACGCATGTCGAGCTCGATCCAGTCGTCACCGGTCGAGATGTGCGCACCGGAATCCTCGAGCTTGGCAAGCACCGCATCGAGGGTCTTCGGACGCGCGTGCTTGGCCGTCACCTTGCCGCCGGTGATCGCGGCCGCAACGAGAAAGGTCCCGGTTTCGATGCGATCCGGCAGCACCTCGTAGTCGGTGCCACCGAGTCGCTCGACGCCTTCGATGACGATCGAATTGGTGCCTGCGCCCTCGATCTTCGCCCCCATGCTGTTCAGGCAATTGGCCAGGTCGACGACTTCGGGTTCCTGTGCGGCGTTCTCGATGACCGTGGTGCCCCTGGCCAGTACCGCCGCCATCATGAGGTTTTCGGTGCCGGTGACCGTGACCAGATCGAGCACGATGCGGGCTCCCTTGAGGCGTTTCGCCCGGGCCTTGATATAGCCATTCTCGACGCGCACGTCGGCGCCAAGCGCCTGCAGGCCCTGGATATGCAGGTTGACCGGGCGCGAACCGATCGCGCAGCCGCCGGGCAGCGAAACCTCGGCCTCACCGTATCTCGCCACGAGAGGACCGAGCACGAGGATCGATGCGCGCATCGTCTTGACCAGGTCATAGGGGGCGAAATAGCGGTCGGTCGTGCGCGGGTCGACATGGATCTTCATGCGCTCGTCGACGACCAGCTGAACGCCCATCTGGCCGAGCAGTTCCATCGTCGTGGTGACGTCATGAAGATGCGGTACGTTGGCAATGCTGACCGGTTCGTCGGCAAGCAGGCATGCGGCCAGGATTGGCAGAACGGCGTTCTTGGCGCCCGAGATCTGGACGTCGCCCTTGAGCGGTTCACCGCCGTTGATTACGATTTTGGCCATTGGCGGCGTGTTTCCTGATTCAAGTGATGAGAACCGATGCCCGGAAGATCCGGGCATTCGGCCGATAAGTCGCCGGTACGGACGGGAAATACGACCGGGTGGGTCACGCCCGGCTCGATTCCTCGGGCGTCAATGTGCGCAACGAAAGAGCGTGGATCGCATTCCCCATGTGTTCACCCAGCGTCGCGTAAACCATGCGATGGCGCGCCAGCGGCAACTTTCCGGCGAATGACGGACTGACCACCAGCGCCTCGAAATGTACGCCGTCCGCGCCCTCCACGGTGATTTTCGCGTCGGGAAGACCGCTCTGGATGAGATCGTGAATGGCGCGGGTGTCCATGAAGTGCCGAAATCCTGACTTGTCTGCGACGGTCGGTCATGCCACCCCGTCTTGAGCGCAAAACGGGGCTAACGGATACAATAGGGAACGCGAATGGTACTCAAAATCCTGCGTCGCAGAAAATACGAGCTGGCAGTCCCCGATATTTCGCTCCTGAATCCGGTCCTGATGAACGCACAATTGAACCCCGTCACCCTGGCATTGACGAATCCATTGCTCGACGAATCGACGATCCGCAACAGCGCGATGACCGTCATCGTCACCGAGGCGCGCGCGATCGAGGCACTGCAGCGACGGGTCAACGGCAGCTTCCTGCATGCCTGCCAGCTGATGTTCGAATGCCAGGGCCGCGTCGTCGTCATCGGCATCGGCAAATCCGGGCACATCGCGCGCAAGATCGCGGCGACCCTGGCTTCGACGGGCACTCCGGCGTTTTTCGTGCATCCTGCCGAAGCCAGCCATGGCGACCTCGGCATGATCACGCAGAAGGACGTCGTGCTGAGCTTGAGCAATTCCGGCGAAACCGACGAGCTGCTGACGATCCTGCCGCTGATCAAGCGCCAGAACGTGCCGCTGATCGCGATGACCGGCAACGAGTTCTCGTCGCTGGCCAAGCTCGCCGATGTGCATCTCGACGTTTCGGTATCCGAGGAGGCCTGCCCGCTCGGACTGGCTCCGACGGCCAGTACGACCGCTGCCCTGGTCATGGGCGATGCGCTCGCGATCGCCCTGCTCGAAGCGCGCGGGTTCACGTCGGAGGATTTCGCCCGCTCGCATCCGGCAGGCACGCTCGGACGGCGCCTGCTGGTGCGCATCAGCGACATCATGCACTCGGGCACGCAGGTACCGGTCGTTGACCAGCATGCGTCGCTGACCTCGGCACTTGTCGAGATGACACGTACCGGACTCGGCATGACCGCGGTAACCAACGATACGGGTGAACTGCTCGGCGTCTTCACCGACGGCGACCTGCGCCGCGCCGTCGACGACGACGACATCGACCTGCGCGATACCCCCGTGGTCCGCCTGATGACTTCGAATCCGAAGACCATCACGGCCGACAAGCTCGCCGTAGAGGCAGCGCAGGTCATGGAAGCCCACAAGATCCATGCGCTGCTCGTGGTCAACGAGGAGAATCGCGTGGTCGGGGCGCTCAATATCCACGACCTGCTGCGCGCCCGGGTGGTCTGAACGTCGGGAACAGGGAATCGGGAGTGTGGAAACGGCGGAAACGAAGCGACTGCCGACATGCCTTGCCGCAGGTTCCGTAGCCAGAGATTCCCGCCTCTTGCTGATCCGCATCCTCCATTCCCGTCGACCGCCATGTCCTCCAGCCAACTTCCCGACGACCTCCGCAAACGCGCCGCCCGCATCAAGCTGGCCATCTTTGATGTGGATGGCGTGCTGACCGACGGGCGGCTCCTGTACGCGGAGGATGGCCACGAAATCAAGGCCTTTCACGTGCACGACGGATTGGGTCTCAAGCGTCTGCGCGCGAACGGCATCGAAGTGGCGGTCATCACCGCGCGCATCAGCCACGTGGTTGCGCAGCGCATGGCCGAACTCGGTATCGCGCATCTCTACCAGGGCCAGGAAGACAAGCTGTCCTGCTTCCGCAAACTGCTGCACGCTCTCCAGCTCGACGCCGACCAATGCGCCTATACCGGAGACGACCTGCCCGATCTTGCCGTGATGAACGCGGTCGGCCTTTCCGTCGCCGTCGCCAACGCCCATCCCGCGGTCCGTGAGTGCGCCCACTGGCGAACCCGTCTTGCCGGCGGATCCGGTGCGGCGCGCGAGGTGTGTGACCTGCTGCTCGACGCACAAGGCAGGACAGATGCCGAGCTCGCCCGCTATCAAGGCGCATGAGGCCGCGATGATCGGCCGCCACTTCGGGCGACTCCGCCCGACCGACCGGGATCGCGACTGATGCTGGTCGATCGGCGATTCGTGACCCTTGTCGTCCTGCTCGCCGCACTGGCTGCGGCAAGCCAGATCCTGCTGTGGCTGACCCGGCCACCGCCGCTGGCTCCGACGTTCAGCGGCCCGCCGCGATCGGGCTATACCCTCGATTCGTTCTCGATGAACGCGCTCGACGAAAACGGCAAGCTCAGCTTCACGGTCAGTGGGCCGCGCCTGACCCGTCGTGGAGAGGATGGATCGATCTTCGTTTCGACGCCGGATTACGTGATGGTCGACAAGGACGGCAACCCGTGGACGGGCAGTTCCGACTCCGCCTGGGTCAGCAAGGATGGAGCCGTGATGAAGCTCGAGGGCCACGTCGAGATGAATCGCACGCCGACAGCGACGGTCAAGTCTGCCACGGTGCGCACTTCGGACCTGACCGCACATCCGAAGGACAAGACCTTCGAAACCGCATCGCCGGCGCAGATCAGCCAGCCCGGATCTATACTGCGCGGCACCGGCCTGCGTGGCGATCTAAACAGCAAAGTCCTGGAGCTGCTATCCGATGTGCACAACACCTTCGAACCGACCCGCCGCAAACACTAGCGTTTTCCTGGCGACGTTGGTCGCGGGCGCAATCGGACTCACGGCCGGCTCCGCCATGGCGCTGAGCAGCGACCGCGACAAGGATCTCGACGTGCGCGCCAACTACAACAAGCTGGTCGCCGTCGAACCGTCCTACGCGCTGTTCAAGGACAACGTGCGCATCGAACAGGGCTCGCTCAAGGCCAGCGGCGATGAAGCCCGGGTCTATGATTCCGACGGCAGCGCTTCATCGGGACGTCGCATCGTACTGACCGGATCACCCGCCCATCTGGAACAACTGCAGGACAACAATGGCGGAATGATGACCGCCCAGGCAGCCCAGATCGACTACAACGACGGAAGCAACATCGCAATCCTGACCGGCGATGTCGTCGTCATCCAGGAAGGCAAATCCGAATTTCGCGGTCCGCGCATGACCTACAACACCAACACCGGCGCGATGGAAGGCGGGAGCGACACGCCCGGCAGCGAGGTGCACATGACCTTCAAGGCGAAGCCCCGCAGTGCGCCCAAAGCGGCGGAACCGACGTCCTGATGCTGCACGCGGCGAATCTGCGCAAGGCCTATGCCGGCCGCACCGTCGTGCGCGACTTCGGTTTTTCCCTCAACCAGGGCGAAGTGGTCGGCCTGCTGGGTCCGAATGGCGCCGGCAAGACAACCTGCTTCTACATGGTCGTCGGCCTGGTCGCTGCCGATGCGGGCACCATCCGCATCGACCAGCAGGTCATCACCCAGGTGCCCATGCACGAACGTGCACGCCTCGGCGTGGGCTATCTGCCGCAGGAGCCTTCGATCTTTCGTCGCCTGAGCGTGGCCGACAATGTGATGGCCATCCTTGAACTGCGCGATGACCTCGACGCGGCGTCCCGTGAAAAGGAACTCGAAGCGCTGCTCGACGAGCTGCAGATCAGCCATATTGCCGCGAGCAAGGGCGTCAGCCTCTCGGGCGGCGAGCGACGCCGCGTCGAAATCACCCGCGCACTGGCGGCAAAGCCCCGATTTCTCCTGCTCGACGAGCCATTTGCCGGCATCGACCCGATTTCGGTCGTCGACATCCAGCGCATCGTGCGCCAGCTGAAGGCGCGCAATATCGGCATCCTGATCACCGATCACAACGTGCGCGAGACGCTCGGCATCTGCGATCGCGCCTACATCATGAACGAAGGGGCCGTGCTCACCCAGGGCACGCCTGCCGAAGTACTGGCCAACGAGAAGGTCCGCGAGGTCTATCTCGGCAAGGAATTCCGCATGTAGGGCGTTTCCGGCGCCGGGGGAAATGCCATCCCGGGCCCGATCCTACCCAATCGCATCAGAGTGGACCCGGACGCCGGGAGCGTCAAGACCTGCCGCAATCCGGCAATTGGCGCTAGGATTGCATGAGGCCGCATGGTGACCGACAAACGGGCATGAAACCCGCATTACAACTCCGAGTCCAGTCGCAACTCGCCCTGACTCCGCAGCTGCAGCAAGCGATCCGGCTCCTGCAGCTTTCGAGCATGGAACTGGAGCTGGAGCTCAACCTCGCGCTCGAATCCAATCCCCTGCTCGATCTTGATGAAGAGGATCCGGAAGGCGAAGCCGTCGAGGAATTCTCGCCGCCCGAACTGACCGCCAGCGCGCCGGTCGATGCCAGCGATGGCGCTGGCGCGGAGGCCGGCGATACGACACCCGATTTCGACGACAGTCCGCTCGATCTTGGCCAGGACCGTCAGGACTACCGGGCGACCAGCTCCGATGAGGATGGATTCGAGAAGCAGGAAGCAGGAAGCGAGGACCTGCGGGATCATTTGCTTTGGCAGCTCAACCTGACCCCGCTCGGGGCCCAGGATCGCGGAATCGCGACCGCAATCATCGAAGGCGTCAACGACGACGGATATCTCGAAGAATCCAACGAGGAGATCTGCGCGAGCCTGTCGGATCTGTTCACCGTCAGCGTCAATCAGGTCGAGGCCGTGCGCCATCGCGTGCAACGCTTCGACCCGCTCGGCGTCGCCTCGCGCTCGCTCGGCGAATGCCTTGCTGTACAACTGGAAGGCCTGGACCCGGGCACTCCCGGCCTGGAAACCGCGAAGCTTCTTGTTGTGGATTGCCTCGAACTGCTCGCCCGCAACGACCGAACACGCATATGCCAGAAACTCAAGGTGCGGGACGACGAGCTCGACACCGTCATCGACCTGGTTCGATCACTTTCACCCAAGCCCGGCGCGGGCTACTCGAGCAGTCCGGCCGAATATGTCGCCCCGGATGCGTATGCGCACAAGATCGGTGGGCGCTGGCAGGTCTCGTTGTCACCGAACTGCCAGCCGCGTCTTGCCATCAACGAGCACTACGCGAACCTTATCGCACGCGCCCAGCGCGATGACGCCAACTATCTGCGCGGGCAACTGCAGGAAGCGCGTTGGCTGATCAAGAGCCTGAAGACCCGGGCCGAAACCGTGCTCAAGGTTGCCCAGGCGATCGTGCGGGCACAGGCTGGCTTTCTCGAATTCGGCGCGGAGGCGATGCGCCCGCTGGTGTTGCGCGATGTGGCGGAAGAAATCGAGATGCACGAGTCGACGGTATCCCGCGTGACCACGCGCAAGTACCTGCATACCCCGCGTGGCACCTTCGAGTTCAAGTATTTCTTTTCCAGCGGCGTCTCGACCGTGGATGGCGGAGCCGCTTCGGCGACCGCGATACAGGCCATGATCCGCAAGCTCATCGATGAGGAAAAAGCAGCCCGACCGCTGTCCGATCAGGCTCTGGCCATCGAACTCAACCGCCGCGGCATCAGCGTGGCACGACGTACCGTCGCAAAGTACAGGGAGGGCCTCAACATTCCATCCTCGAACGACCGCTGCAGGCTCGGATGAACGCGACGGGCGGCGGACCGTTTCCTCGGGAACGTCTGCGCGAAGCTGGAGTCGAAAACAGCGGACTTGATTTCTTGTTCATACGGAACTCCGGCTTGTCCGGCATTCCATCCGGGCCGGCAACGACCGGCTCGCCCACGAAGGAGGTTGCCATGCAGATCACGATCAAAGGCCATCAGATCGACGTCACTCCCGCGCTGCGCGAACACACGGAGTCCAAGATGGAGCGTCTGACCCGGCATTTTGACCACCTTCACGAGTTGTCCATCGTGCTCAGCATTGAAAAGCTGCTGCACAAGGCGGAAGCGACGATCCACGTCTCGGGCAAGGACCTGCACGCCGACGCGGTTGCTCCCGACATGTACTCGGCGATCGACGTCCTGTCCGACAAGCTCACCGCACAGGTGCGCAAGCACAAGGAGAAATTGACCAACCACCATCCCGAGGAAGTGCGCTCGGCCCGCTACGAATAACCCACACGGCCCGGTCCGTGCGCGACGGACCGGGCCAGCGAGCCCGACCGGTTTCGAGAAGTCGCCCGGTCCAGTCCGGCGATGCGATACTGCGCATCCCCTGTCGAACACACCCCCTCCCCCGCATGCCTTTCCTTGATCTGCTGACCACGGACCGCGTGCGAACCGACCTGGACGCAGCGGACAAACCCGAACTTCTAGATCTGCTTTCCGGTTTGCTGGCGGATGACGACGCCGATCGCGCCGCCGTTCTCGAAGCATTGACGAGTCGCGAATCGCTTGGATCGACCGGACTTGGCCGGGGCGTCGCGATTCCGCACGGACGCATGAGCGGAATCGACAAGGCACGCGCGGCCTTTGTCCGTCTCGGACAACCCATCGATTTTGGTTCGATGGATGGAGAACCGGTCGACCTGGTCGCCGCCCTTGTCGTTCCGGCCCATTTCACCGATCAGCATCTGCAACTGCTCGCCGAACTTGCGGAAGTGTTTTCCGACCGGACATTGACCAGGGCGCTGCGCGCTGCAGCCGATGGCAGCGCGCTGCGCGCGGAACTGGCAGAATTTGCGAGGCACAAGATGGCGGGGCGCGCATGGAACGACTGACATCCAGACAGCTGTACGACGCGGTCGGCGAACGCATGCAATTGCGCTGGGTGGCAGGCATGCGGGGCGAAGGGCGCGCAATCGAACCAGGCGACAACAAATCACGGCGTCCATCGCAGATCGGCTATCTCAACATCATCTATCCGAACAAGGTCCAGATCATCGGTACCGAGGAATTGGCCTACCTCGACAGCCTGGATTCGCGCCAGCGCTGGGAGACGATCGAAAAGATCATGGCCTATCGCTCGATCGCCCTCCTCGTGACCAAGGACCAGGCGGTGCCAGGCGACTTGCGCAACGCGGCCGAGGAATCGCAGACCCCCTTGTGGATCAGCCCGAAGCGCGGCCACGAGCTGCTGACCTACCTGCAGTATCACCTCGCCCGCGGTCTGGCCCGCCAGATCACCCTGCATGGCGTGCTGATGGAAGTGAATTCGATCGGCGTGCTGATCACTGGCGAAAGCGGCACCGGCAAGAGCGAGCTGGCGCTTGAATTGATCACGCGCGGGCACCGACTGGTCGCCGACGATGCCCCGGAATTCACCCTGATCGCGCCCGATGTGATCGACGGCACCTGTCCGGAAATGCTGCGCGACCTGCTGGAAGTGCGTGGACTCGGCGTGCTCAACGTGCGTGAAATGTTCGGCCATACTGCGGTCAAACCCTCGAAATACCTGCGCTTGATCGTGCACCTGCAACCGATGACGCAGACGGGGGCAGACGACGCGATGAAGCGCCTGTACGGCGATGTCGGCTATCGCGACGTCCTCGATGTCGCGATTCCGCAGATCGTGATCCCGGTCGCTTCGGGCCGCAATATCGCCGTCCTCGCCGAAGCCGCCGTGCGCAGCCACATGCTCAAGTCGAAGGGCCTCGATCCCGCACAGACCTTCGTCGATCGCCAGGCTCACCAGTTGCGCCGCCTGCCGCCATGGTGATCGCATGAACACGCCTGCTTCGAACCCAGGCAAGACCCGACTGATCGTCGTCAGTGGCCTCTCCGGATCAGGCAAGTCGGTAGCGCTGCGGACGCTGGAAGATCTCGACTACTACTGCGTGGACAATCTGCCGAGCGCGTTGATGCCGGCTTTCGTGCGCGCGGTTTCGGAGGATGCGGGCGGCCTGCATCCGCGTCTTGCGGTTGGCGTTGACGTGCGCAACAGGGCAGATGACCTCAATCGCCTGCCGAGCATCCTCGCAAGCCTGGCCGAAGTCGGCATTTCCTATGAGCTGGTGTTCCTCGATACGCGCGACGACGTCCTGATCAAGCGCTACTCGGAGACGCGCAGGCGTCATCCGCTGTCCGCCGATGGACTGGGCCTCGCCGATGCAATCGCACTCGAACGCAAGCTCATGCGCCAGGTTGTGGCGATCGCCGATCGGGTCATCGACACCAGCGAGCTCAACGTGCACCAGTTGCGCCGCCTGGTCATCGCCGAGCTTGGCATGACTGCAGGCTCGCTGACCCTGTTGTTCGAATCCTTTGCCTACAAACGCGGCGTGCCGCCCGATGCCGATTTCGTGTTCGATGCGCGCTGCCTGCCAAACCCGCACTGGAATGCGCTGCTGCGCCCGCTCTCCGGACGTGATGCGCCGGTCCGCGAGTGGCTGGAAGCACAGGCGGATGTCAACCTGTTCCTCGAGCATCTGCGCAATTTTCTCGACATCTGGCTGTCCCGATTCCGCAATGAAGGGCGCAGCTATGTGACCATCTGCATCGGATGCACCGGTGGAAGGCATCGTTCGGTCCACCTGGTCGAGCGCCTTGCGGAATACTTTCGCCAGAATTACGAACGGGTCCTGAGTTATCACCGTGAACTTGAATAATCCTCATCTGGCCAACGCCCCGGCGCGATCAAGAGTCGGTTACCCTGAGATGCCGGCGAACCGGTGTGGCTCACCCTCTGCGGACGTGCATCAATGAGTGTCGGCGTACTTCTCCTGACCCACGAAGCGATGGGTGCCGCGCTGGTGAGCGCGGCTCGCCACGTGCTCGGCAGATTGCCGCTGCCACTCGATGTGATCGAGATGGATCCTGCGGCCGACCCCGACGAGACCCTGACCGAGGCTGCCCTCCACGCACGGGGCCTCGACCACGGCGAGGGCGTGCTCGTGTTGACCGACCTGTATGGGGCCACGCCATGCAACGTCGCCCAGCGACTTCCCGCGCTCGGGCTCAACATGCATTGCGTCTCGGGGTTGAACCTGCCGATGCTGCTGCGTGTCTTGAACTACCCCGAACAATCCCTTGACGAACTCGCGCAGACCGCAGCCAGCGGCGGGCGCGGAGGAATATTCATCGATCATGCTTGAACGCGAAATCACCATCTGCAACAAGCTCGGTCTGCATGCGCGGGCCTCGGCCAAGCTCGTGCAGACACTGCACGGCTTTCAGGCCAGTGTTTTCATGGTCTACCGGGGCAAGGAGGTCAATGCAAAAAGCATCATGGGCGTCATGATGCTGGCGGCGGGCCTCGGCTCGGTGCTGACCCTGCGTGCTGACGGTGTCGATGAGGAATCGGCGATGGCCGCCCTTGTCGATCTCTTCGAGCGCAAATTCGACGAAGGCCAGTAGCAAAGACGTGACAGGCGCCGGAGGCGCCGGAATCGCAGCGCGGAGAGATTCGCGCGATGACAGGGAGATGGAATCGGCGTGCGACACCTACTCGAAGGCAGCGGAGCATCGCGCGGCATGGCGCTCGGGCGCGCTCGTCTCGAGCAACCGAGCCGCTTCCTTGTCGATGAGACTCCGCTTGAGCAAGGCGAAGTGGCTGCCGAACTTGAGCGCATCGATCAGGCTCTGGCCAGTGCCCGCGGCGAACTCAGGGCATTGCGCGACAAGCTGAAAGGTCCGCTGGCACGCGAAGTTGCCGAATTCATCGAAGCGCACAGCCTGATTCTCGCGGATCCCGAGTTCATTCATGGGCTGCATGACCTGATCAGCACCGGCCGCTACCACGCCAGCGCCGCACTCAAGATGCAGCGCGACAGCCTTGTCGCCGTTTTCGAGGCGATGGAAGACCCGTACCTGCGCAGTCGCCGCGAAGACATCGAACATGTCATCGGCCGCGTCCAGGGCGCGCTGAGTCGCGAATCGAGCATCGAGGAGCGCAAGCTCGCATCGCGCGTCGGCGAGATACTCGTCAGTGACACCGTGGCTCCGTCCGAACTCGTACCCCTGGCCGAACACGGAGTGCTTGGTTTCATCCTGACCGCCGGCAGCACGCTTTCGCACAGTGCGATCCTCGCGCGCTCGCTTCGCCTGCCGATGGTGGTCGGATCGCATCAGGCACTTTCGCACCTGCAGGACGGCGACCTGATCCTGATCGACGGTGACACGGGCAACGTCGTCGTGCATCCGACCGCGCAGGACCTGGCCGGCTATCGTCATTGGCAGCGCGAAGTCGCACAGCAGGACAAGCGCCGTGCGCGGCTTCGCGATGCGGAAACACGCACGCTCGATGGCACAACGATCCAGTTGTATGCCAACGCGGAGATGCCGGGCGACATCGCCAACGCGCGAGCCTATGGCGCCGCGGGTATCGGCCTCTACCGCACCGAATTCCTGTTCCTGCAACGCAAGGACGCGCCGGGGGAGGAAGAGCAGTTCCTTGCCTACCGCGATCTCGTCCTCGGCATGGGCGGTCAACCGGTAACGATACGGACGCTCGATCTCGGTGCCGACAAGGCCGACAGCGCCGGACTCGCCCTCGAAGATGAACCCAACCCCGCGCTCGGCGTGCGCGGCGTGCGCCTGTCCTTGCGCATCCCGCAACTCATGCATGCGCAATTGCGCGCGATCCTCCGCACAACCGGCTATGGCCCGGTGCGGATACTCGTGCCGATGATCAGCGCAGTCGAGGAAATCATCACTGTCAGGCGCATGGTCAAGGAATGCGCCATGCAGTTGCGCACCGAAGGGCACGAGATCGCCGATCAGTTCGACATTGGCGCGATGATCGAGGTCCCGGCCGCAGCGATTGCACTGCCGGGCATGATCCCTCATCTGGACTTTGTTTCGATCGGCACCAACGACCTGGTCCAGTACACGCTTGCGGTCGATCGCAACAACAATGAACTCGGCGACCTCTACGATCCACTCCATCCGGCCGTTTTGCGCCTGATTGCGCAAACGATCGCCGTCTGCCGTCGGACCAGGCGCCCGGTGACCTTGTGCGGGGAAATTGCCGGCGACGTGAATTTCACCGCCATGCTCATCGCCCTCGGCCTCACCGAATTCAGCATGCATCCCGGCCTCATCCTCGAAGTTCGCGAAATCGTCAACGCGATCAACCGGGCGGAATTGCGCAAGCTTGCCCCATCGCTCCTGCATGCCACGGATCGCGAAAGCATACGCAGCGTCGTGCAAAGCATGCGTGCGCAGTTCCGGCCGATCGTCGAGAATGTGGCCCTCGCGCCTTCGCAAGCCTGATTGCCGCCGGCTGCCCCATCCCAGCGCCTCCACCGACTCCCCATGTCCGATCACCTTGAAACCCTGCTCAATCCTGATGTCATCCGGCGATCTGCTGAAATTGCCGAACGATTCGCGCGACGCGAGCCATTTCGCCACGTCGTCATCGAGGACTTCTTCTCGGCCGATTACGCCCATCGCCTGCTCGCCGACTTCCCCAGCTTCGAGCGAGGCAATGCACGCAACGAAGCGGGCGAGCTTGGCAACAAGTCCACGGTTGAGCGCGTACGCGATCTGAGTACCGCGTATCGCGATCTCGACGAACTGATCAAGAGTTCCGGATTCCTCGACCTGATCGGCAATCTGACCGGCGTCGACAAACTGCTTTACGATCCGTTCTATTTCGGCGGCGGAACGCACGAGAACCGCGAGGGCCAGGATCTTGATCCGCATGTCGACTTCAACCGCCATCCGATCGAAAACTGGCATCGACGACTGAACCTCATTGTGTACCTCAATCCGGAATGGGACGACGCCTGGGGAGGTTCGCTCGAACTGCATTCGGATCCGCGAGCACGGGACAATCGGATCAAACTGGTCAACCCGTTGTTCAATCGCGCAGTGATCTTCGAGACGACCGAATCGAGTTGGCATGGCTTCCGCAGAATCGAGCTGCCGGAGGATCGCAAGAACCTCAGCCGTCGTTCGATCGCGCTGTACTTCTACACGCAGGATCGTCCGGCCGAGGAGCTGGCAGACCCCCATTCGACGATTTACGTCGATCGCGCCCTGCCCGCCCATTTCGTCGCGGGCAAGACCCTGGCCGATGTGGATGTCGAGGAATTGCGGACCCTCTTGCACCGTCGCGATCAGCACAATCAGCGGCTGTACCGCGATATCACGCACCTCACTGCGCAGCTGGAACAGGCGCAATCGATGCTGTACGCGGGCAATCTGGGCCGCCTGCGCTATCTCGCCAAGATCGTCCGCGAGCGGCTGCGCCGCTGATCGCGGTTGCAGCGCTCGAACTGGATTGACACGCCGTGCTATTCAATTCCTTTCATTTTGTCGTGTTCTTTGTCGTTGTACTGGCGCTCAACCAGTCGCTTCGACCCTGGCCCGTCGCGCAGAAGCTGACGCTGCTTGCAGCGAGCTATTATTTTTACGGCCAGTGGAACTGGCTGTACCTGCTGCTGATCCTTTTCTCGACGGTCACCGACTATGCGATCGGTCTCGGCCTGGTAAAGGCACGCCGGCCACGCACGTTGCTCATCATCAGTCTAGCCGTCAATCTGGGTGTACTTTTCTTCTTCAAGTATGCCAATTGGGTGATTGCCAACTGGAATGCCGTTGATACGCTGCTTGGCAGCGACCTGAGCGTTGCGCCCCTCGATCTACTGCTTCCCGTCGGCATTTCGTTCTACACCTTCCAGAGCATGTCCTATACGATCGATGTCTACCGAGGCGACAGTCCCCCGCGACGAAACTTCCTCGACTATTCATTGTTCATTGCGTTCTTTCCGCAACTCGTAGCCGGACCGATCGTGAGAGACGGAGAATTTTTCACGGAGCTCGATCGCGAGCGCCGTGTCGACTACACGACCGTTCGCCATGCCCTCGTCCTGATTATGCTGGGCTATGTAAAGAAGATTGTCGTAGCCGACAATCTGGCCCTGGTAGTCGACCCCATTTTTGATGCCACGACTGTCCAGGGTTTCTGGGACACCCTGCTCGCCATCTATGCGTTCGCCTTCCAGATCTACTGTGATTTCTCCGGTTACACCGACATTGCAATTGGTTGCGCCTTGCTACTGGGTTTCCGCTTCCCGAAAAACTTCAACTATCCCTATGTCGCCGAATCGATCCAGGAGTTCTGGCGGCGCTGGCACATGACGCTTTCGCGCTGGTTGCGCGATTACCTTTACATCTCGCTCGGCGGCAATCGAAAAGGCTCTGGCCGCACCCAGGTCAACCTGATGCTGACCATGCTGCTTGGCGGAATCTGGCATGGAGCGAGCTGGAATTTCGTCATTTGGGGGGGATTGCACGGAGCCTATCTCGCAGTCGAACGATCGATTCAGAAGCGGTTCCCGGGTTGGAACTCGGATCGCAAGATCATGCGCGCATTTCGCGTGGCGACAACATTCCACTTGGTCTGTTTTGCCTGGATATTCTTTCGCGCTGACAATCTTGCTGCGGCGGGCAGGATCCTTTCGAGTCTTGCGACTGTCACTTCCGCCGATTTCCAGGTGGATCGCCATCTCGGTCTCGCCTTGCTGTTGGCAATGCTCGCCAGCTTGCAGTTCATTGGCCACGCGGGATTCAAGCGACGTATCGCCGAAAGCGAGGGCCCGCTGTTTGTCGGCGCACTGACCGCATCGATCCTGGCAATGATATGGCTGACCCCGGCTGCGAGCGCGCCATTCATCTATTTTCAGTTCTAGGCCAAGCATGCCTTCAGTCATGGAGAGCTCCTCGGATATAGCCACGAACGGACCAGCCGGATATCGTCTCGCCGTGCCCGATCCGATGCGTGCGATCGCCGGTACGCTTGCACTGATCCCTCACCTCGCGCCTTGAGTTGGCCGCAATGTTTCGAAAAATCCTGCTCTTGTTCGCTCCACTGTTTTGCCTGCTCGCTCTGGAAGTTGCGTTCCGGCTTGGTGTATGGGAACCGCTCGCGCTCGGTCAAAGCCATGCAGGCACCAGCATTGCGTTGAAACGCAGCCTGCGGGAGCCCGCCGCGTCGCGCATCGACTTCGTCACTTTGGGCAGCTCACGCCCCCTGTATGGGATCGATCACAAACGCCTCGCCGAATCGGCGAAAAAGCATGGGTTTGTGCATGCCAACCTCAGCTTGGCCGGAAGCCACTGGATGACGATTGGCATTCTCGCGCGTTGGCTCCAGGATCGTCGTCCCGAAGTACGCGGGGGCATCATTGCGCTGGCAGACGCGGATTTCGCGTTCCCGGGGAATGGCACGTACGAACTCGGCCTGGTCGAACCTTTTCGAGATGCGTTCGACAGCTCGTGGGTGGCAGCACATGTTCCATTTGAACAAGGCAACCTTGAAACCTACGGCGTCTATTCCTCGCTCTTCGCCTGGCGCGACGATGCTCGAAACCTGATCGTTAATCCATCGCGAATTCCTCTCCGCATCAGATATGGCGCTGCACCACCCCCGACAGACTCGCTGTTTGCAAACCCGGAATCGATGGGGGATATGTGCAACCAGGATCCGGCCTCGTTCACTGGCTGCGAGAGCCTCAAGCATAGCGTCGATCCCGGAGTGGACCTGGTTCAGCAATGCAACCAGATCCGTGACGTCGAAAGGGATCGTCCGGATTTTGCCGAACTGCTGTCGCGACGGCCATTGCCGGATTTCATGCTGCGCACGCGAGCGCTAATTCGGAACCAGATTCGCGGGATGCACTGGAAGATTCCGCCTGTAGTCGTGCTGATGCCGGTCCCTGGCTACACGCGCGGGGGAGAAAAAGACTTCGCATTGCACGCTTGGGCATTGCAGATACTGCAACCTCTGGCTGCCGCTGGCGAAATTCATTTGCTTGACGCAACGACATTCTTCGAGGAAGGCGACCAGCAGGAATGTCACTATTTCTTCGACTTCTACCACCAGAATGCCGCAGGGCGGCAACGCTTCAGCGACTGGCTGATCCCGAGAATGGAATCCCTGCTCTACGAAGCGAACAACGGCACCTGAGTTCGTTGCGCAGCGAACGGCTCTGGTAGTCTTTGCCTTGGCAGCTGGTTCCCGGGCTGCTTCCCGGCACGCCACCAGGCCACATCCCATTCAGCAATCCCGACACCGGAACCCATGAACATTTCAGAGCTGCTGAAAAAATCCCGCGACTTCAAGCAATTTCTGGACATCCGCAAAGCCGACCTTTCGCCATCGGAGTTCGGCTGGTACCCGTATGGAACACTGGACAATTTCTTTCTGATCGAGAAGTTGCTGACCGGCCAGAATCGGGAATTCTCGGCTCTGATCGGCGCGCAGCCCGTTGCCGATGTCGGTGCTGCAGATGGCGACTCGGCCTTCTTCCTAGAATCGCTCGGCCATGAGGCTCATGTTGTCGATTTCCCGCCGACCAATTTCAATGGTTGTCGCGGGGTTCGGCTGCTAAGGGATGCCCTCAACTCGAAAGTCCGCATCCACGAAGCGGATCTGGACAATCGTTTCGAACTCCCGGGTGATCGTTACGGCCTGACCTTGTTCCTCGGCATTCTCTACCACCTGAAGAATCCGTTTGGCGTGCTGGAAAATCTGGCCAGGCGCTCCCATTTTGCCCTGATCAGCACGAGGGTCACGCGGTTCAACCGCAAGACCGGTTCGAGCGACTCGCCGGGATTGAATCACCAACGAATCGAACTTCACGGAGTGCCCTCCGCCTATCTGGTGTCGCCCAGTGAAACCAACAACGACCCGACCAACTACTGGATTTTCTCCGACGCAGGGCTACGCAGAATCCTGGACCGGACTGGCTGGGACATCCTTGATTTCATGACAGTCGGCAACATCCACGACTCCGATCCGGCGAGCGCAGAAGGCGATGAACGCGCATTCTGTCTCGCGCGCAGCCGCCATTTCCAATGAACATCGTCCAGCAATTTCCCGGCGGTGCGTCATGCACGGCATCCCGCGTGCGCCTCCGGCACATGGCAGTCGCCCCGGACAGTGCGCTGTGAGGGGATAGCGAATCGTTCGGCCCGGCGTTCTCGTCTCGGTTGCAGCGGCGATTAGCCATCCATGCTTGCGGACAGCAGCTTGTAGGCCAGCTTCCTCTGGTCCCCGGATGATCCTTCACCTGCCGGAATCCATGTCCGAGAGGCGCGAATACTGAGATTGATCTCCGCACCTTTGGCCGCCCGCAGCGGCAAGGACACCGGAGTGCGTGCGCCCGGGCTCAGGTTCTGCACATAGGTTTTGCCGGAAATTGTTATTTGCAATTCCTGGTCGCCCGCCAGTTGCGGCGGCGCCCAAAGGAGGAAGGTCAGATTGGTAGCCTTGCGCGTAGGCAGAAACGTGGCCGTGAGCGTGTCGGTCACCCATCCGTCGGGCCAGAGGCCGACCGCACCCTGCGGCTGCGTGGCATAACCCTGCAGTTCGATGCGCTGCGAAGCGCGCGCTTCGTGTATTGCATGTTCCATGGCGGCGATCTGCTTGCCGAACTGCTTCTCGCGGTCATACAGGAACCGGAGCTGGGTGCGCAGTCGTCCGAACCGGTTGCGCAATTCGCGCAGATCCCGATCATCGAGACTGCGCCCCACCTGCCAGTCCAGCGGCATCATCTCGGGCACATAGATCGTCGCGTGCGGCGGCGCAGTCTCATCGGCGGGACGTTCGCGCGTGTAGAGGTAGATCGCAAAGGACTTGCGCGATGTCTGACGATGACTCTCCGGCATCCGGATCTCGGAGAACCCGTGCCAGGAAACCTCATTGGTTTCGAATATCACCGCGGTATTCATGATCGGCAGAACGCCGATGGTGCGATTGTTCGCAGCGTCCCACGGATCGGAATGGAGTTCGAGTTCTCCGCCCCAGGAGCGATCCCATTCCTCGTTGAGATAGACGATCAGGTTGAGACGGCGATGCCACTTTGTCCTCGGGTGATAGTTGAAATCGACGTGCGCATCCAAGCCCTGCCCGTGCCGGTTCTCGTGCGTGCCGCCACCGACATAGTCCGGGTCGTAGAGCAGGTCGGGAATGCCGGTGACCTCGGAGACGAAGCCCAGGAATTCGGGCGTTTGCAAATAGCGATCGAACTGCCGATAGGCTTCCGAAATGTCACGCACGTCCATGCGCACCGCCTTGCCGCCAACCTGCCCCATCTCGTTGAGCGCATGACGATCCTCGAACTGCGGAAAATCGGCTCGAAGCGATTGGCAGAAATCCGCGCGCAGGAATCCATCGATGACGACATGCCGGAACGGCTCGACTGCGCTGAACCGGGCAGCATAGGTTTGTGTCTTCTGCAGGACATTTTCGGAAATCAGGGTCATTGGAATATCCAGGACAGCAATCCGGCATTCTACGAAGGAAAGGGGCAGCCCGGAATCGTCACCGCAACGTGACAGCCGCGGGTGCGCGGTCGTCAGGTTCCGACGCTTTGTACTGCCTGATTCCGCTCCGACGTCGTGTACGCAACCTTGTCGCGCAGGTAGACCGGCAGGGCGAACTCGGGGGCGACGCCCTGCCCGGCGGCATGGTTGCGCCGCGCGAGTCGCGCAACCGCGATGGCCTGCGGGAAACGCTGGCTCTCGGCCCACGCCGGCGGAGCCCCGAGGCGCGCAACGATAGCCTCCCGATAGGTTCCCCACCCTGTGCCGATCACTGCCCAGGGCGACCCCGCTGCCAGAACCAGTCGATCAGGTGCACCCACGCTCTCGGTCCCGATCAGTGAAACCAGGCCATCGATATCCCTCTCGAACACCCCCGCATAGACCTCGCCCATGCGCGCATCGATGACAGCCAGCAGGGCATGACCGTCGACTGGAACATCCAGCGCAAGCGCCGCCAGCGAGGATACCGGAAAGACCGGAACGTCGAGTGCGAGCGCGATGCCTTGCGCCGCAGAAATCGCGAGGCGCACGCCCGTGAATGCGCCGGGTCCCCGGCCAACCGCAATTGCATCGAGTTGGCGTCGCACGATCCCTGCTTCGGCGAGCACTTCCTCGCACATCGGCAGCAGCAGTTCGGCATGCCGGCGCGGGGCGTACTCGCTGCGGGCAACGATTTCGCCGTTGCATTCGAGCGCGACCGAACAGCATTCGGTGGAAGTTTCCAGTGCAAGCAGGTTCATGGCGATATTCTACCCGCTGCGCTACCAGCGACGATGCCGGCCCCGTACCAGTCGATGCGACGGGTCAGATACATCAATGCCGTGATGCCCGCGAGCAAGGCGACTGCGCCCATCAGGAGCGAGTACTGCTCGCTGATGACGAGTCCGTAAAGCAAGGCATAGACCAATACGAGGAGCGCTCCGAGCGTTGCACCGGCTCGTCGGCTTTGCGCGGCAGCAACCGTGTATCCCGCGACGATGCCGACGACGGAGAATGCGGCGATTGCGTAGGCCCAGGCGAAGCCGATCTGTTCGGACAGCGCAAGCAGAACCACATAGAACGTGCACAAGGCCAGGCCGACCATCAGGTATTGGACCGGGTGGACACGCCAGCGCCCGAGCGCCTCGAACAGGAACAAGGCGACGAAGCTCAACGCGATGAATACGATCCCGTACTTGCCCGCCCGCTCATTGCGTTGATAAGTGCCGACCGGTTGAAACAGGTCCACGCCAAAAGCCGATTGCTGCAGCGTGAACGCGTTCATTTCCGCCACGGCGCCAAGCTGGCCAAAGTTCCGGTTGAGGTCCAGCACCTGCCAGTGCGCGTTGAAATCGGAATCGGTCTCGGCGTGGCTTTCGGGGAGGAAGGCGCCTGAGAAACTCGGGTCTGGCCAGGAACCGCGCAGGCGGACATCCGTCTGGCGGGCCAGCGGAAGAAAATTCAATGTCGCGGTACCAGCCAGTCGCATGTCGAATGAGAATTCATGCATTTGCCTGTCGATCGATGCGGCTGCCGGCCATGCCACTTCGGTTGCAGCGATACCGCCCACACCGCCGGTGCCGGGTCCGAACTGCAATGGGTCGCCATCGAGCGTGATCGTCGACAGGCTGCGAATGCCGCGGACGTCGGCAATCGGAACCCGAAGCACGGCCTGGCTCCATTGCGGCTCGCCACCGTGCGTGGAAAGCGAAGCCAGCGCCTCGCGTTTGAAATGACCGTTCATCGAGAGCGACGAGGTATAGATCGGCGTCGCGTAGATCCCGTATCGGCGAATTTCGGTCGCCAGGCTGCCTTCGACCGCGAGCTTTTCGGGCAGCACGTAGCGTTCTTCATCCGCACTGATCCAGCCCTTCTCGCTCTGGATCTGCTTGCGCACCGGCACGACCAGCACCGGGCCACCGACAACCTGCGCACCACCCCATCGCTCGGCGATACGCTGGCGGGCCTCGCCTTCCAGGCCGTGACGTTCGCGGATCAGATCCTCGACCGTGAGCAAGGGAATCAGCATCAGCAGTGCAAGCATGCCGACACCCAATGCCTTGAAGGTAATGCCCTGTGTCCAGTTGCGCACCTGCATGATCGACTCTCCCGTCCGGATGGTGTCCGGAAGTTGAATCGATCACGGGGTCACGCGGCGGGCGCAACATGGCGAATCGAGGGCAAACGGCGCCGCACCGGTGTCAGCGCAATCCAGGCCGCCCAACGCGCGTTGATCAACGACATCGGTTGCTCGATCGAGCCCGGAAAAAGGAGATGGTGGGCCGTGAAGGATTTGAACCTTCGACCAATGGATTAAAAGTCCACTGCTCTACCGCTGAGCTAACGGCCCCGTCTCAATCAATACCGCTGTCGCGCTGCGCGCGACGGTCGCTTCCCGTCTCCCACCCGGAGAGGGGAAGTGGCCATGCCATCGCGAATATCCATGCCCGGTTTCGCGCGAACCGCGAAGTTTATCGTCATCCGCACTTCAGCGATAGCGTGTCGGATCGGCCAGGCCAGCGGCAGCGAATCCTTCGGCACGCAGGCGACAGGCATCGCAATGGCCGCATGCAAGTCCTGCGTCATCTGCCGAATAGCAGGAAATCGTCTGCGAGAAATCGATGCCGAGGCGAACCCCCTCGCGTGCGATGTCGGCCTTGCTCATCTGGATCAAGGGTGCATGCACGCGCAGGCCGGATCCCTCGACTCCGGATCGGGTCGCGAGATTGGCCAGTCGCTCGAATGCCTCGATGAAGGGCGGCCGGCAATCCGGGTATCCCGAATAGTCAATTGCATTGACCCCGCAGAAGATATCGTTGGCGTCGACCACTTCGGCCCAACCGAGCGCGATCGACAGCATTATCGTGTTGCGCGCTGGCACGTAGGTAATCGGTATCCCCGCTCCACCTTGTTCGGGGACGTCGATGTCGGCAGTCAGCGCCGAGCCGCCGATCGAACGCAGGTCGATGCTGACCGTCTTGTGCGCGACCGCCCCCATCGCGCGGGCCATTCTGGCAGCAGCGACAAGTTCGGACGAATGGCGCTGGCCGTAGGCGACGCTGAGCGCGTGACAGGCGAATCCGCGCTCGCTGGCCAGGGCCAGGGTCACCGCTGAATCCATGCCACCGGAAACAAGCACAACCGCTGATTTCCTGCTGTCGGACATATGCATGCTACCCATGGGATTGAAACGGCTAAGCGTTGCGGGTCGAGCCAGGCGGAGTTTGCCGCCCTTCCTCAGCGTCCAGGCTGGTTGCCCCAGAGCACCTTGTGCAACTGCATCTGGAACCGTACCGGAAGACGATCCGCAAGGATCCAGTCGGCCAGATCGTGAGCAGCGAGCTTTCCGTGCACGGGCGAAAACAGGACCGGGCATCGCTCCGCCAGCGCATGTTCGCGCAGGCGGGCAACCGACCAGTCGTAGTCCGTCCGATCGGCAATGACGAACTTGAGCTGATCGCGCGTCGCAAGATGATCAAGGTTGCGCCACAGGTTGCGCCCGACCTCGCCGGAACCGGGCGGCTTGAGATCGACCACCCGGCGCACACGCGGATCCACGTCGGCAATGTCGAGTGCACCCGAGGTTTCGAGCGACACCTCGTAGTCAAGGTCACACAACCGGGACAGCAAGGCCAGGCAGCGCTTCTGTGCGAGCGGCTCGCCGCCGGTCACGCAGACATGGCGTGCGCCGAACCCGGAGACGCGGTCGAGAATCTCGTCGATGTCCTGCCACTGGCCGCCATGGAACGAGTACTCGGTATCACACCAGACACAGCGCAATGGGCAACCGGTCAGACGGATGAATACGGTCGGCCAGCCCATGCTGTCCGATTCGCCCTGCAGCGAATGGAAGATCTCGGTGATGCGCAGACGAAGCGAGGCTGTCGGCTCGACCGGAGATTCGGCGTGGGCTGCAGCGGCAATCATTGGGAAACGCGAATCCAGTTCCGGACTCAGCGGCGATTCTCGAGCTTGAGGGCACGCAGCCGGCCCTCGGCGAGTCGCGAAACCGTCGTGTTCGGATAGGTCTCGATCACGGAGTTGAGTGTCGCTTCAGCGCTATCCCATTGCTTGAGCTCATACTGGCAGTAGCCGGTCTTGAGCAGCGCATCGGGCGCCTTCTGGTTCTGCGGGAAACGGGACAGCAAGTTGCCGAACGTCTCCAGTGCAACCCGATAGTTCTGGGTCACGTAATACGATTCGCCAAGCCAGTAATTGGCATTGCCGGTAAGGTCGGAATCCGGATACTGATCGATGAACGATTGGAAACGGCGCGCCGATTCGGCATATCGACCATCCTTGAGTGCGCCGAAAGCCTCATCGTAGGCGCGTTTCTGCGCTTCCGGGTCCGCCGCAGGCGCCGGCACATCGGAGGCAGGACCCGCCGATTCGATATTGCTCGTGCGGTTCACCGGTTCGGGCGGGGCAAGTTGCTCATCGGACGCTGTCAGCGTGCCGGCATCCGACGGCGGTGTTGAACCGAGCTGGATGTCCTGCAAGCCCTGATCGGCAGGGACGGAAGGCTTGTTCGTCGATCCGGTTGGACCGCCACCTTCCATCCGCCCCAGACGCGAATCGAGGTCGATGTATTGATCCTTGGCCCGCTGTTGCGCTTCGCCGAGTTGATGACGGAGTTCCTCGATCTGCCCCTGCAGGGCCTGAACCTGGGATTGCAGGGCCTGGATCTGGTTGACCAGATCGACGCCAGACTGCGATCCGCGGCCCGAGGCTTGCTGTTCGAGCCGCTCGAGGCGCTCGGACAGGCTCAGTCGCTGTTGCGCCTTCGCAGGCGCGACAATCACAGCAGCGGTCACAAGGACCGCTGCTGTCAGACACTTGTTCAACCCGGAAAAAAGCACGGCTATCAGTTGGCGCTGGTGTACACGATTTCGACGCGACGGTTCTTCGACCAGGCCGACTCATCGTGGCCGCGATCGACCGGACGCTCTTCGCCGTAGCTGACGACATTGAGCTGGCCACCCGAAGCGCCGGCCGAACTGATCGCGCTCTGCACGGCATTGCCGCGGCGCTCGCCGAGGCCGAGGTTGTACTCGCGCGTGCCGCGCTCGTCAGCATGACCTTCCAGGGTCACGCGGGCATTCGGGAACTGACGCAGGTATTCGGCGTGGCAGGAGATCTGCGCGCTGAATTCCGGCTTGATCTCGGTACGGTCGAGATCGAAATAGACCACACGCTGGCGCAGGCAGGAATCGGTATCCAGATCACCCACCTTGTAGCGACCATCGTTGTTGGTCGCCGAGGTGTCGGCGGTCGGGGTGGTGTCGGAGGATGCCGTCGGCTTGACGGCCTTCTTGGCGCAGGCGGCTACGCCGGCGACGAGCAGGACAGAAAACAGGATACGCATTGCATTTTTCATGGTGTTCCCCTCAAGCAAGAGTAAAGGTCACGGTTTGGGTTAGTAGGACAATTGCACAACACACGTTAATGCCGGTGATCCGGCAATTATTATCTTTCGATGCACGTTCAGCGCTGGCGGAATGGTCCCCAGGCCGGTTCGCGCACGTCGCCATCCGCCAGCACAAGGCGTTGTCTCACCCGCCCGTCCGCTGAAACTGCATACAGGACGCCGCGAGGCCCTTCGGTCGCGGCGTAAAGCACCATGCTTCCATTTGGCGCAAAACTCGGCGATTCATCGACATTGCCGGGCGATATTTCGCTGTAAGTCCCGGTTGCGCGGTCGAAAACCGCAATACGATACACGTTTCCGGTACCTTGCGCCATGGCGATCTTCTTGCCATCGCAACAGATCGTGGCGCGCGCATTGTACTGGCCCTGGAAGGTCAAGCGGGAGGCATCCCCGCCAGAAACCGGCACTTCGTATAACTGCGGTTTACCTGATCGATCCGAGGTGAACACGAGACTCCGGCCATCCGGTGCCCAGACCGCCTCCACATCGATGGCAAAATGGCTGGTCACGCGACTGGTCTTGCGACTCGCAAGATCCATGATGTAGATGTCGGGATTGCCGGCATAGGACAGGTTCATCGCAAGTCTTGAACCATCCGGCGAGAACGCCGGTCCGCCATTGATCCCCTTCTGGGCGGAAAGCAGCTCGCGCGATCCGGTCGACAGGTCCTGCATGTAGATCGAAGAATTGCCGCGTTCGAACGAAACATAGGCAAGGCGGCGACCATCCGGCGACCATGCAGGCGACATCAGAGGTTCGCGGGAGCGCACCACCACCTGCGGATTGAAACCGTCCGAATCAGCGACCATGAGGGCGTACTGCGTGTTCTGACCCAGGCCGACCGACGTCACGTACGCGATCCGTGTCCAGAACGCCCCGCGCACTCCGAGTATCTTTTCGTAGACGAGGTCGGCGATCTGGTGGGCGACGTCACGCATGGCGGTGCGCTGGCCGCTGATCGCGAGTCCGATCATTCGGCTCTGCCGGGCGACGTCGAACAGCTCGAATTCGACGCGCAGGGCGCCGTCCCCGGCATCGGCAATCCTCCCGACAACGAGATAGTTCTGCTTGAGCAGGCGCCAGGTCGGATACTTGACCTCCGATTCGCGCGTCGGAAATTCGACGATGTCGCGCTTGGCAAGCGTGAAGAACTTGCCCGACCGGGCGAGGTCGGCGCGCAGCACCTCGGAGACATCGGTCTCGGGCGGCAGCCCGGCGCCCTCGAACGCGAACGGCACGACGGCGATCGGATCAGCCGTGCGGCTGCCATCCGTGATGTCGATGCTCAAGCCCTGGGCGAACACCGCGTGGCCACCCAGCATCAGCAGCAGTGAGAGCGCGTAGCGAATCAAGTTGCGATTGTTCATCAGCATCTATTCCTGACCGTCGTATTTGAAATTCAAATTGATCTCGCGGTTGAACACCTTCTCAAACCCTTGATACGGAAGCGGTGCGGCGCGCATGACCGCCTGTTCGATCGACAAACGCGATGCTCCATCGGCATTGCAGGGTGAACTCACGTTGGCCGAAATCACATCTCCGCCCGGGATCTGCACGATGTGCAAGGTACAGCGCAAGCCCGGCGGAATCGACTCCGGGCGATTCCAGTTCTGCGTTACCGCAGCCTGGATGGCAGCGGCATAACGTGCAGTCAGATCGTTGTCCTGTCCTCCGGCACCGGTCTGCGCTTCCTTCGACTCCTGCTCCATCAGTTGCTCCATGCGATTGCGATCGGCTTCCGCCTGGTCCGCCAGTCGTTTGTCCTGCAACTGCTTCAGTCGCTCCTTCTCGAGATTTTTCTTCTTTTCGGCATCGGCGAGCTGCTTGCGCACCTCTTCGAGCTGCTTCTGGCGTTCGGCTTCCTGCTTTTCCTGCTCAAGCAGGATCTGCTCGCGCTGGCGCTTTTCTTCCTGCTCCTTCTTCGCGTCTTCGGCCTTCTGCTCGGCGATTGCCGCAACCCGTTGCTGTTCGATCAGATCCTGCTTCGGTGGTTCCGGAGGCGGGGCGGTGTCGGGTTTGGGTTGCGCCTCCTGCGGTGGCGGCGTAGCCGCAGGCTTCGCTGGAACCGGTTTTGCGCGAGCCTTGCGCGAGGTCGGTTTCGGCGCAGCCGTCGGCCCGACCAGGCTCGCCTCGATGATCGGACCCGGCATCACGACAACCCGCGACTCCGTCGTCCACCACAGGCCCAACGCAATCAGCAGAACGAGAAATCCGTGCAGCAGCAGCGAATACAGCACCGCGCGCAGGGTGTCGGAAAAACTTTCCTTCATGCTGGTCAACGTTTCTCTGGCGGCGGCATTGGCTGGCTCATGAGCCCGACCTTCGGCACCCCGGCCTGCTGCAGCAACACCATGACGCCATACACGCGGCCATAGTCGACACGCTCATCACCGCCGATCAGGACCGGCACCTGCGGATTCTGGCGAACGAAAGCTGAAACCTTGTTGACCAGGATATCCGCATCGACCGGCTCGCGCGCATTCGCGCCGATCGTCAGGAAGTAGCCGCCGTCCTTGTCGACACTGACCACGACAGGCTCCTTGTCGTTCTGGATGGCTGTCGCATTCGATTTCGGCAGTTCGATGTCGACGCCTAGGTTCATCAACGGCGCCGTGACCATGAAGATGATCAACAACACGAGCATCACGTCGATGTACGGCACGACGTTGATCTCGGCCTTCAGCTTGCGACGCTTGCGATTGCGGTAACTGTGCTGCATCAGGCGGCTCCGTCGGCACGCACGAATGTCCGGCCGCGCGCATCGGTCTGGAACGACGCAGTGTGCGGGTCAGGGTTTGCGGTGAAATCAATCATCGACATGCGCCTGGCGCTGCAGGATCGAGGAGAACTCCTCGAGAAAGGTCTCGTATCGCAAGGCGACGCGCTCGACCCGGGTGGCGAAACGGTTGTAGGCCCAGACCGCGGGTATGGCCGCGAACAGGCCCATCGCGGTGGCGATAAGTGCTTCGGAAATGCCGGGCGCGACCATCGCAATGGTCGCCTCCTTGACGTTCGCGAGACCCTGGAACGCGATCATGATGCCCCACACCGTGCCGAACAGGCCGACATACGGACTGATCGAACCGACGTTGGCGAGGAACTCGAGATTCTGCTCGAGGCGCTCGACCTCGCGCGACTGCGATACGCGCATCGCGCGCTGCGCACCTTCGAGCAGGGTTCGAGAATCCACGCCACGGCGTTGGCGCTGGCGCGCGAACTCGCGGAAGCCCGATTCGAATATCGCCTCGATGCCACCGATACGTTCACCGCTCGCGTTGACGTCCTTGAACAGCGCCGCGAGGTCGGAACCCGACCAGAAGCGCTCCTCGAACTCGTTGGCGCTCGCATTCGCCGAATTGATCATCGCCATCTTGCGGAAGATGATGATCCATGACACGACCGAGAACAGGATGAGCATGATGAGGACAAACTTGACCGGCAGGCTCGCGCCCCAGATCAGGGCAAAGACATTCAGTTCATGATTCATGGCTTGGCGATCTCTTGGAACAGGAATTCGGGCATCGGATGGGGTTTCCAGCTTTCGGCATCAAGGCAGGCAATGCGGACATGGGCATCCACAAGTACCACCTCGTCGACGGATCGACATACGCGTTGATCGACCTTGAAACTGGCACTGCGGACCTGGCTGATGCGGACGCTGACATCGAGCTGGTCGTCAAGTCGCGCGGGCCGATTGAAACGCAGCTCCATGCCATGGACAACAAAAAGGACTCCGTGCTCCTCGCGCAGCTTGTGCTGCTCGATACCTGCAGCGCGCAACCATTCGGTACGCGCACGCTCGAGGAAACGGACGTAACTGGCGTGATAGACGACACCGCCTGCGTCGGTATCTTCCCAGTAGACACGCAAAGGCCAGATGAACGGTGGAGATTGCGTCGTCATGGGCGGGGCGTCCCGCCGACGTCGCACTGGCCGCGAATCAAGGCAAATCCTCGTCGAACAGACCCGCGGGAGCAGTCTCGCGTCCAGGCGGAGGCCTGAGTCCCAGATGCCGCCAGGTTCGCTGGGTGACCATGCGTCCGCGAGCGGTGCGGATCAGGAATCCCTGCTGGATCAGATAGGGTTCGATCACATCCTCCAGCGTGCCGCGCTCTTCGCTCAACGCCGCCGCCAGTGATTCGACTCCAACTGGACCGCCATCGAAGAATTCGATGATCGTATGCAGCATGCGCCGGTCCAGCGCGTCGAAACCTTCTGCATCGACCTTGAGCATGTCGAGCGCGTCACGCGCCACCGCACAGGAAATCGCTCCATCCGCCCGGATCTCGGCAAAATCGCGGACGCGGCGCAGCAGGCGATTGGCGATGCGCGGTGTACCGCGCGAACGTCGCGCGATTTCGCGCGCGCCATCCTCGTCACAATCGACCCCGATGATCTTCGCCGCGCGCCTGACGATCAGGGTCAGTTCGGCCGGAGAATAGAATTCAAGGCGCTGGACGATGCCGAAACGATCACGCAGCGGCGCCGTCAGCAATCCGGCTCGTGTAGTGGCGCCGATCAGGGTGAATGGCGGCAGGTCGAGTTTGATCGAACGCGCGGCCGGCCCTTCGCCGATCATGATGTCGATCTGGAAATCCTCGAGCGCCGGATACAGCACCTCCTCGACGACCGGGGACAGGCGGTGGATCTCGTCGACGAACAGCACATCGCGCGGTTGCAGGTTGGTCAGCAACGCAGCGAGGTCACCGGCACGCTCGAGCACCGGCCCCGAGGTGCTGCGCAGGTTGACGCCCAGCTCGTTGGCGATGACATGCGCCATCGTCGTCTTGCCGAGGCCAGGCGGCCCGAAGATCAGCACATGATCAAGCGCCCCCGCCCGCCGACGCGCAGCCTCGATGTAGATCGACATCTGCTCGCGCACCGTTTCCTGACCCAGATATTCGGCCAGGCGTTGCGGTCTGATGCTGGCTTCGATCTGCTCGTCCTCGCGGTCGGCGCTGGCGGCGATCAGGCGGTCGGTCATTGGGGCTGTCGGG
>ENA-UOWO01000890-UOWO01000890.1-activated-sludge-metagenome-genome-assembly--contig:-NODE-890-length-41390-cov-6.135624_pt1 | contig 41390 bp, 34 predicted proteins | sample MGYA00238148_ERZ761564 | MGnify/ENA primary metagenome ERZ761564 (study PRJEB28885, sample SAMN05720194) | activated sludge metagenome | isolation source: Anaerobic digester | place: USA... | reverse complement strand
CATTTATAAGGATGCAAATGATAGGCAAGTGGACGAAGCTTCAACCAGACATCACCGTAAGGTTGATTCAGGTAGCGCTGTTTAAACTCTTCAATAACAACTTTGCGTTGTACTTCTAACACATTTGGATCGAATGACAAGCTTAACATCCGATCACTCTCTAACCAAAAACCGGTTTCAATATTAGCAGCCGGAACGGTAAGGTAATAATTGGTAATATCGGTGTTCGTGAATGCATTATTCTCACCACCCACGATTTGCAAAGGCTCATCGTAGTTTGAAACATTGACCGAACCTCCGAACATCAAATGCTCGAAAAGGTGCGCAAAGCCAGTTTTGTCTTCCGTTTCATCGCGTGAACCAACATCATACAAGATATTCATCACGGCAATTTGCACGGTGGGGTCTTCGTGCACAATTACGCGCAAGCCGTTTTCTAATTTAAATTCACTGAAGTCGATCATAGGAGTTCAAAAGTAATTGACTTTTTGGATTTTGTTTAGAAAAGATTGTGGTTGTTAGGCAAGATGTACTGGTACAGGCAATACAATTGTAAACATGGTGCCTTTGTCAATGGCAGATTGGACATTCACGGTACCTTTCATTTTCAACACCGCCTCTTTTAATATATAAAGTCCAAGACCTGATCCTTGTGCCTGATCGGTTGCGCGATAAAACATGTCGAAGATGTGTTCGAGATGGGAACTCTCAATACCTCTCCCATTATCCTCAACCAAAATAACATAATTCTGACTTTGCCAATCAAGACTAATTTTTACAAATGGATTTTCTCTTCCATTATACTGATGAAACTTAATGGCATTGGATATTAAATTGTTCAGCACAATTTTAAGTCGCATGACATCCGTTATAAAGGGTTGTTTTGTTTTATCTTCAATCTCAAAGTTTATTTTGGAAAAATTTGGCGCATACTGATGATCATTAAGCTGACCTTTTATAAAGCTGATAAAATCAACTGACTCATACTTCACTTCCATCCGAGTGTTACGTGAATAGCTGACAACATCCCGAATAAACTCTTCAAGTTTAAGAACACTACGTTCTATCATGTTAAGGTACTTCGATTGCTGTTCTCCCGGGTTCTCCATCCGCGATACCGTAATCAGACCCAAAACAGATTTTAACGGGGCACTCAAATCGTGCGATGCACTATAGACAAAGCGATCGAGTTCGTTGTTGCGCTGTATTAATTCCTCATTCGTCTGTTGTAAATCTTTCGTGCGTTCATCAATCAAATTTTGAAGGTAATCTCTCCGTTTATTCAACATGCGCGAGGTGATAATGAAAGATAACCAGGCTATTGCAAGCACTCCTATTACAACTAAAAAAATAAAGGAAGCCTGCTGCCAATACGGTTTCCCAATAATGATATTGAGGATCGTAGTGTCGCTCCACCCCAGACCCGTATTTTTCTTTGCCCGCACAAAGACCTGGTGAACACCAGAGGCCAGATTGGTAAAACTAATTTCATTATTGTCTAAGGTATGCCACGTTGAATCATTATTGATTCGCCATTGCATATTGATTTTGTTTTCAGGAAAGGTAATAGCAGAGAAGCGAAAATTAAGGTAGGCGCCATATTCGGCATTCACTCCATCCATGTATCGTATGCGATTTCCATTTGCCTGAGCTCCGATACAATACGGTTTAGCCGTAGGTTTGTCGTGAATGATATGCTCTGCTTCTTTTGCAATGCCAAATGAAGTTCCAAGCCAGATGTGTTTTTGATGATCTACAAAAATACCGTGAGCGGTTATAGTATTAGATGGTAATCCTGAGTTTTCATCGTACATCCAAAATTCTTTTGACACAATGTTATATCGGAACAGTCCGTGTGAGTTTGAAAATAAAACATTCTCTTCATCGAGCAATTCAATCGAACTAACGCCAAGATGAGTGAACACTTCACCCAAATCGACACGTTCAATTTTTTCATGATCGAATTTTAAAAGACCTTCTGTAGATGCCAGCCACATATCATTTCCCAATGGCGTCATATCATGAATATTAAAATCACCCTGCACCTCAAAATTCACAGGAAGACTAATATTGATAAACTCGGTGGAGTTGTTCTCCTTAAAAAATAAATAGCGATCGGCTCCGCTGGCTGCTGCATATATTCCGCGCTTCCCCTCCCGCACAACATTAATTACGTTTTGATGACTAGTCGGCATCTTATATCTTTTCACTTCCAGCGCGTCTGTAATCATCAGAACATTTGCATTCCCCGCTTGAGACCCCCAAAGGTTTTCATGAGAATCGAGATAGATATCGTGCACAAACTCTCCTTCATTCGAAAATTCAAATCGGCTGGCAATTTTATCGTCCTTAAAAAGCATGATGGATGAAACGTTCGAAACCCACAGGCCATTCTTCGAAGCCTGCATACTCTGAAAATATTCTTCGTGATTGTAATACAAAATTTTTCGATCCCATTCGTCAGATGCATTTGGCAAAATCTTTACGAGTGTTTCTTTATTACAATAATACATACCATGATTTTGTTTGTCTTCTGCAATAGCCTCAATAAACTTGGCTTGTGAAAAGTCATCTGCCAACACAAACAAATTCTTTTGCACCAGCACAATCCCTTTATCTGTAGCCGCCCAAAGATCACCTTCCTTGCTCAGATAACTTGAGTTAATTCCATTGAACGGATAGTTGAGTTGTTTAATTTTCCATGCTGACCCATTGGCTTCTAATCTAAAAAGTTCTTCGCCATAGGTACTTAACCACAGGGAAGAATCAGGAGCAAACATGAGATAGGATGCATTGGTAACTTTCAACACCATTTTCACATTTGTAACCTCATTGTTGATAATTTCAGCCTGATATAATCCATCGCCAGCCGCAATCCACAACTTACCTTGATTAAATAAAACATGACTACAATTGCGCGGAAGGTTTTTTGAGAGCAACACAAACTGATCGGTCTCTTTATCAAATCTCAAAACCTTTCCTGTAAACGAAATGATGTACAGTGTGCCCTGTTCATCTTCGATGAAATTAAATGCGCGAATAAAAACAGGCGATCGGTTCTCGATTCCAAAATCAAACCGCTTGATTGATTTCCCATCATACCGAACTACGGCATGGGGTTCATCCAACCAAATCGCTCCGGCACGATCTTCAAAAATTGATTTTGGATATGATATGGTAGAGTCTGTTATTGAGCGTGCACCACGAAGTATGGGTTTGAACACAACTGTATCCACTTGGTTTTGGATTTCAATTAAATCAAGATCTCCTGCCATGAGCAAGCGGCCATCGCGTGTACGCAAAAAGTTTTTTGCATACTGACTTCGCAAGGCACCCTTATATGTAGTAAAGTGAAGACCGTCATATTTTACAAGCCCATCATCCGTGGCAATCCATAAAAAACCAAGAGAATCTTGTGCTACCGCTTTTATAACATCGCTCGGCAAGCCTTGTTCAACCCTATAAAGCCCAAACCGATACTCTTGTGCGGAGAGCATGGCAGCATTAAACAAAACGAAAACAATAAATATTAAGCGCATGGGCTGCACAATTATTTTAAAGAATGTTAAACTTTTTTCCCCTGATTTCAAAGGTTTATAAAAACACATTGAGGTTGAAAAACTCCATTAACTTTACAGCCATTTTACCAGCGTATGATATTCAAACGAAAACAGTATTCAGAAGAGACACTGAAAAGCCTGTATAAATCTCTGCTTCTTCCACGCATGATCGAAGAGAAGATGCTCATTCTTCTCCGTCAAAATAAAATCAGCAAATGGTTTAGCGGCATTGGGCAAGAGGCTATCGCAGTCGGTGTAACACAAGCTTTAGAAAAAGACGAATACATATTACCTATGCACCGCAACCTCGGTGTATTTACAGGGCGTGATATGCCTTTTGATCGACTCTTTGCACAGTGGCAAGGCACGATGATGGGGTACACTAAAGGACGCGATCGCTCTTTCCATTTTGGAACGAATGATCATCACATTGTTGGAATGATTTCGCATCTAGGTCCGCAAAATGGAGTGGCCGATGGAATTGCATTGGCCAGTAAATTAAAAGGCGAGAGAAAAGTTACCGCTGTGTTTAATGGCGATGGCGGAACGAGTGAGGGTGATTTCCATGAAGCGATAAATGTTGCTGCCGTTTGGGATTTACCTGTCATCTTCATTATTGAAAACAATGGCTATGGTTTATCTACTCCAAGTTCCGAACAATTTCGTTGCAAACAATTTATTGATAAAGCCATTGGGTATGGAATCGAGGGTGTTCAGGTTGATGGAAATAATATTCTGGAAGTGTATGATACAGTTCGATCGATCGCAGAAAAAATGCGCGGAAACCCTAAACCAGTTTTGTTAGAATGTTTAACGTTTCGAATGCGAGGACATGAAGAAGCTTCCGGAACGAAGTATGTGCCAAAGGAATTGATGGAGATGTGGGCACAGAAAGATCCGGTTGAGAATTTTGAAAAGTTTTTAATCGCGGAAGGTATTGCTGATCAAAAATTTATTGATGGTGTTCGGAAGAATATCAAAAAAGAAATTGAAACCGGTTTGGCCGTTGCTTTTGAAGAAACGCATCCAACAGCCGATACCGCAATTGAGATGAACGATATGCTTGCTCCTTTTAAGCAAGCAGTTGTTTCACCAGCAAGCGAAAAAAATTCTGAGAAAAGATTCATCGATGCTATTCGCGATGGATTATATCAAAGTATGGAAAGGTATGACAACCTTGTTTTGATGGGACAAGACATTGCAGAATACGGAGGCGTATTTAAAATCACGGATGGCTTCGTAGAAAAATTTGGGAAGGGAAGAGTGCGCAATACGCCCATTTGTGAATCGGCCATTGTTGGAGCAGGCTTAGGACTTTCTATAAAAGGAATGAAGGCCATGGTCGAAATGCAATTTGCTGATTTTGTTTCGGAAGGATTCAATCAAATTATTAACAACCTTGCAAAATCACATTGGCGATGGGGACAACAAGCCGATGTAGTGGTGCGCATGCCAACAGGTGCGGGTACTGCTGCCGGACCGTTTCATTCTCAAAGCAACGAAGCATGGTTTTTTCACACACCGGGATTGAAAATTGTTTATCCCTCCAACCCTTACGATGCTAAAGGTTTGTTGAATGCCTCCATCGAAGACCCTAACCCGATTTTGTATTTCGAACACAAAGTTTTGTATCGATCCATTAAAGAATCAATTCCGGATGATTACTACACGATTGAAATAGGCAAAGCAAAACTGGTTGCAGAAGGCGATGATCTGTCTATCATTACCTATGGCATGGGAGTTCATTGGGCAATAGAAGTCATGCAAGAATTTGGTAATGTAAAAGTTGATATTCTTGACCTGCGCACTCTGCTTCCATGGGATAAAGAAGCAGTTGCAGCAACCGTAAAGAAGACCAATCGTGTATTGATTCTCCATGAAGATACCTTAACTGGAGGAATTGGTGCAGAGATCAGCGCCTGGATCAATGAACACTGTTTTCAGGATTTGGATGCTCCGGTTCTACGGGTTGCCAGTTTAGACACCGCCATACCTTTCGCCCCAACGTTGGAGCAAAACTTCCTACCCAAAGTGCGACTTAAAGCATCGCTTGAGCAATTGCTGAAATTTTAGCTACCTTAGCCAACTATTACCTTTTTTTGAAGGCACTGAAGGAAAATATTGCTCCTTATTTTTTTAAAGCCTGGAAATTGCTTGGCATGGCCATGCTTTTTCTTCTGGTGTCGCAAGTTGGCTATGCTCAAAACACTAAAGGAGCTGAAGTAAAAAGCGGCAGCAAGCCCAAAAATGAAAGTCGCTTCCGGATTCCGACAAAAAAGAAAAAGCAAAAATCAAATGCTTCATCGTATAAGCGCGTGCAAGGAAGGGCGGGATCGCAGGCTAACTCTGCCCGAAAGGTACCTTCGTCCAAGCCTCAAAAAGTCTATTCTCAAAGTGGCAGAGGTGTGAATTATCGGTCCAAGAGCGACAAACAAAAAGCGTGGAGGGGAGATATAACCGGCAGGAGAATAAGAGCCCCAAGATCAAATGAAAAGGTCAGAAATGTTTATCCGCAATATGGCCGCTATTCAAGCAATCCTTCGCGAAAGCCAAAGAACAAAGAACCGAAAGTCACTTCAAATCGATCTACTTTAAAACGGTTGGAAAAATTACAAGGAGGACCATCTAATTCTGGTTCAGGGAAAAGAAAACAAGTCGTTATACCTCGGTCAGCTTCTCACGCATTTATTGCACGAAAAAGCATAAACGTCTACGCAAACTTTCCTCGCCCAAAACCAAAGAAAGAAAAAGCACACATAAAAGATATTTCAGGTCGCAGGCTCCGAACTAAAAATTTCGAAACCCCCAAACCCAAAATAGCTACACCTACATTCAAACCTTATTATGGCCGTAAACGAGTTGGTGATAAGCCGTATCATGGGAAAGCAGCTGGTTCACACCAATCTATTTCGCAAAGCAGACAGCGCGCATGGAAAGGAAATATTTCTGGCAATAAAATAAGAGGAAGAAATTATTCAAGTAAGCCACGGGTAGAAGGACGCCCCATTTTCGGAGCAAACCGCAAACCACAAGGTAGAGATAGAAAATACAGTGGTTCTATGCCACCGAATGCCGGCAATCGATCTGCCACTCGGCCTGGAGAAACAAGAACTGGTAAAAGTCCATTACCTGTGCGCACGCCAGGTGCTGGCGCAGCAAGAGCAGGAACCTATCAGGGATCGATAAAAATTTTTGGAAAATCTACTAAACGATTCTACAATCAAGGTGAAGGATTTGCGGGTTATAAAAAAACAAAGCGGCCTTTAATAGGTGGCGGAAGTGTGAGCGGACGTTCATGGAACAATAAGGGATCTGCATTACCAGTCCGCACTCCTAAATCAGGAGCCGCACGTGCCGGAACGTATCAAGGATCATTAAAAGTTCTGGGCAGATCTACCCCAGGAATGAGAGATCAGGGCGAAGGCTTTACCGGATATAAAAAAGCAAGGAAGCCTGTGGTGGGGGGTGGTGGAAGTGCAAGCGGGCGATCGTGGAATAACAAAGGATCATCATTACCTGTGCGTACACCCAAGCCAAGTGCTGCACGTGCAGGAAATTACCAAGGATCTATAAAAGTTCTGGGTAGATCTACTCCTAGTATGAGAGATCAGGGTGAAGGCTTTACCGGATATAAAAAAGCAACAAGGCCGGTAAAAGGAGGAGGAAGTGTAAGTGGAAGATTGTGGAACAATAAAGAAAAACCATTACCCGTACGTACACCACCTCCGGCTGCACAGCGGGCTGGGAAATTTCAAGGTAATGCCAAACTGTTTGAACAAAATCCCACCTTGCAAGATCAAGGTGAAGAATTTACAGGCTTCATTAAAATGAGGAAGTTCAAAAAGAATTATGTGAAAAATCCCAATTCTGCAGAGGCTGCACTGAAGAAAAAATATCCAAGTAAATCGACTTATTCTGTTGATGGACTCCAGGTGAAATTGAAGGAGCGCGATTATGTTCAAAATAAAAACGCAGCGAAAGAATCATTACTAAAAAAGAAGCCATCAAAATCTACTTATCTGGTTGACGGACTTCAAGTGAGAGTGAAGCAACGTGAGTACGGCAAAAAACCAAATGCAGTGGAAGGTAGCATGCCGGGTGTGAAGCCATCTAAATCATCCGTAAAGGCAAGTGAGTATGCCAGTGGCGTGAAGAGAACATGGAGATATATTCACAATCCAAGTAGTGCTGACGCTGCAATGAAAACACGCGAGCCTGGAAAAGCATTTGGAAAATCTACAGATTATCAGGGAAATATTAAAATGCAAAAATTCCACTTGTTTGAGAAGAACAGGCGCTTGCATCCGGATGCTACCTTTGTGAAGACCAATAAGAATAATGTTGACAATGAAAGAGATTTACTTACCAATGTGAAATTGTGGTGGGCTAAAGTATTTAAGAAGCAAGATACACAACCAGAGAACCTGAAAGAAAAAGGTAAACGGCCAAGGTATGACAAGCGTGAAGAAGGATTGTGGAATGATTAATTTACTATGAATTGGACAGCACTAAAGGAGTTGAGTCAGATTGAAAAAATCGTAGAAGAATCAACTAATCAACGAATACTTATTTTTAAACACAGTACTTCCTGCTCTATTAGTAGAACAACACTTGACCGGCTTGAGAGAAATTGGAAGGAAGAAGAATTAGGAAAGCTAAAGCCATATTACCTTGACCTACTTAACTTCCGCAATATATCACATGCCATTGCACAGAAGTTTGATGTTGAGCATGAGTCGCCACAAGTACTGATTATCGAAAACGGAAAATCAATTTATGATCAATCTCATTTCGGAATTGATTATAAAAGCGTGAAAGAATTTTCAAACGCTTCTTAACAGATAGATCGAAAAAATTCTCAGTGAATAATAAATCCGAGTGCCAATCCACCGACAACAATAAAAGGTGAAGGTAATTTCGTAAAGGCCAGTAAACAGAAGGTAAGTATGGTTACTGCAAAATTCATAAAGGTATTATCGAGGGGTTGAAATAAAATAATGGCAGATGCTGCAACCAAACCAGCACTGGCTGCGGTAATGCCCTCAAGTGAAGCACGTACAGCCCTGTACTTTTTTAAACTTTCCCAAAATCGGATCACAAAAAATATCAAGAACGTACCAGGAAGAAAAATACCTGCGGCAGCCATCAGTCCGCCAATTAATGCACTGCCTTTTCCATATCCTCGCATTGACAATGCCCCAATGTAAGAACTGAATGAAAACACCGGACCGGGTAATGCTTGTGCCACTGCATAGCCGGTTAGAAATTCATCATTTGAAATTGGGGCGTGATAAAGTTTAGGACCAAATTTCTTTTTGATTTTTGTTTTCAACTCCGTCACTTTTGTAATACGATCATCACCCGGTGACGCGTCAACAAATTCTGTATAAAGCAAAGGTGCCAACACCTGACCGCCACCAAAAACCAAACTACCATTGCGATAAAAATTCTCAAATACCTTTACCGGTAAGGCTTTTGTAATGCCACCCACAACAGCAGCAAAAATTAAAACTCCGGCCCACAATAAAAAATTAGACCACGGCACAATGATTTTCTTGTTCTCTTCCTTTGGTTGAGCTTTATACTTTAGAGCAGTAATCAATCCCGAACCCAGTATAATGACGGGAAAAATAAATGGTGTTTGGAAAAAATAGGATGTAGCTCCTGCAAAAATCATCAGCACAATCCCTGTCTTTGTCGAAATCGTTTTTTGACTAATACTGTATGCTCCATAGCTTACAAAGCCAACCGCCATGGGCTGAATGAATCGTGTGAATTCTATGGAGATATTATTTTGTTCTATACTCGACATCATTACAGCGGCCAATGTCATTAGTGTAACCGCAGGAAGAACCCACACTAATAATGTAAGGTAGGCGAGATTCGGGCCACCTATTTTAAAACCAATTGCTGTCAAAGTTTGTGTTGATGTTGGCCCGGGAATGACTTGACATAATGAGTTGATTTCCATTAGGTCTTCATCAGAAAGATATTTGCGTTTGCTCACCAACACTTTTTGAAAGTGAGCCAAGTGGGCTTGTGGTCCACCAAATGTGGTAAGCGATAGTAGAAACACATCGCGAAGAAAAATATAAAAGCGAACCTGTTCGATTATCACTGGCTTGCTTTATTTTTTTAGACCAATTTCGCGCAAACGTTGATCAAGAAATTCTCCGGCCGTAATATCATCCCACTGTTTTGGATTCTCTGAATCAACACAACTGCTCAAAGCAGCAAGGTTCATCTCAGATCGAGGGTGCATAAAAAACGGAACAGAGTAACGAGGTGTATTCATAAGGTGTCGTGGTGGATTGACCACTCGGTGAATGGTTGATTTTAATTTTTTATTAGTGAAGCGCTCTAACATATCACCAACATTGACAACCAATTGATCAGGTAATGCTGTTATTGGAATCCACTTTCCGTCTCTGCGTAATACTTGTAAACCATCAGCACTAGCTCCCATCAACAAGGTAATCAGGTTAATGTCGCCATGCTCAGCTGCCCGAACGGCATCAGCAGGAACGGAGTCGGGTGACTCGATTGGAAAATAATGGATGGGTCTTAATATGCTGTTGCCGTTTTTAATTTTATCGTCAAAATAATACTCATCAAGCCCGAGATAAAGTGCAATGGCGCGAAGCATGTACAATCCGGTTTTTTCTAAAGCACGGTATACTTCAGAAGCAACCGGTTTGAAGTCAGGTACTTCTGTTGGCCAAACATTTTCAGGATAGTCTTCCTTTTTTAATTCTGTTGGCGAAAGCTCTTGCCCTACGTGATAAAATTCTTTTAAGTCACCCGTATTTCTACCTTTTGCATGTTCCTTCCCCTTGCCCGTGTGACCGCGCTGCCCAGCTAAACCAGTCAGTTCATATTTTTTCTTTACATCATCTGGAAGGGCGAAATAACTTTTGATAGCAGTGTATAATCTGTTCTGCAAGTCATCTGTTAAAAAATGATTGCGAATGGCAGCAAACCCGATATTGGTGTAAGCTGCTCCAAGGGTATCAACAAATTTTTGCTTTTGATTGGCATCTCCTTTGTAAAAGTCGGCCAGGTTAAGCGATGGTATTTCATCGTAAAGTATGGTCTTCATACCGTTAAAAGAATGGTGTACTGCAAGCTAAAAATTTTTGCCTACATTTAATTCGTACTCGAATTTGAAACTTTATATATATAAAATGGTCAAGCAAAATGTGGTCGTTACGGCATAATAATTGACTTGATCAGTACATATTTCTTTAAAAATCAATACTTAAAATATGAAAACAACTCGAAGAGAATTTGTTTCGCAAGCCATTAAAGCGGCTGCATTAACGACTATTGGAACGCCCCTCGTCATGCAGGCTGCAAATGCCTCCTCTCTTGCTAATCCTTCACGAAATAATAATGAATTAACAGAAGGTTCTGGAACAGGTTTACAATTTTCACAGGTGGCATTACCTTATGCTTATGCTGCATTAGAGCCAAGTATAGATGCAATGACTATGGAGATTCATTACACTAAACACCATGCTGCTTATGTTAAAAATGTGAACGAAGCCATCGCAGCAGATAAGATCGATTTCGCCAGTGAAAAAGATTTCTTTGCGAATGTTTCCAAACTTTCTGCCAAAGCAAGAAATAACGGAGGTGGTGTTTGGAACCACAATTTCTTTTGGGAGAGTATGAAGCCCGGAAGTGCTGCACCAACAGGCAAGGTAGGCGATGCGATAAACGGAGCCTTCACATCGTTTGATAAATTCAAAGAACAATTTACGCAAGCAGCGATGATGCGCTTTGGTTCGGGTTGGGCGTGGTTGATTGTAGAGAATGGAAAATTAAAAATTGGTTCTACACCTAATCAAGATAACCCGTTAATGGACTTAAGTGAGTTGAAAGGCACTCCCCTTCTTGCTCTTGATGTTTGGGAACATGCTTACTATTTAAAATATCAAAACAAGCGCAATGAATATGTAGCGAATTGGTGGAATGTTGTTGACTGGACTCGCATCGCGGCAAGAATGGGTTAATTATTATTGCCCTTGGTTTCCATTTAAATTTCGAAGCCCTGCTGCCCAATATAGCAGGGCTTTTTGTTTTTCGTACTCAGACAATACCTTTACCAACTTTGATTTGGATTGAATGAGCTTCTCTTGTTGAATGCTGATTTTAAAGAGATCGCTTTCTCCGTTTTCTAAATTCAATAATTCTGCACGTAAGAGTATTTCATAGTTCGTCACCATTTCACGCTGCTGTGCAATAATGTTAGTTGTGTTCACCAATTCATTGTAAGACGACTGAAGCTGGTTGACGATCTGACGCTCGGTAAGATTTTGTTCAAACGTTGTGGTCTCGATTTTCAATTTTGTTTGCGCCAGCTTCGATCTTTCCTTTCTTAGAAAAATAGGAAAAGCAAAGTCAACAGCAAATTTATAATCTTCCCCGGGATCAAAGGATGTATTCCAACTCGGATCAAAGGGCTGGTTAAGCATCACATAACTCACATCAAGTTTTGGTTTTAAATATTCGGAGGCTAGTTTTCGCTCATTTTCAAGTTGATTAATCTTCACACTAATCTTTCGCAAGTCCGGATGATTTTCACGTGCCTGGTCAACTAAGACTTGCAACGCATCGGGTGTCATTGCCCACGGCTCAGGCTGCAGGACAGGAGCGAAACGCGCTGCCAATGCAAGTGGATTATTTAAACTATCCCACAAATAGGTAGATAGCTGAACACCTGTATTTAAAAAATTGATCAGTGCTTCCTGCTGTTCAACCCTGCGCTGTTGCAATGTGATTTTTGCCTGAACGGTGTCAATTGGTGCTGCTTCACCCAACTCATAATTTATCTTTACTCTACGAAATATTTCAGAGGCCACGTTTACGCCTTGGTTTAATAAGCGGAAATTGTAATAAGCAAAATACCATTGCCAGTAATCTTTAGCTGCATCTAACAAAAGTTTATTGATGAGCTTTATTTGCTCTGCCTCATTCATCTCGCGGAGTAATTGCGCCTGTCGAAGGGCTGTTCTCCTTTCATCGGTTATTAAACCCTGACCCAGTGGAAGTGATACTCCGGCATAAAATTGCTGGTAGTTAAAATCATTTGAAATGTATCGCTCAGGGTTGAGATACGTACCGGAGTTGCGCTCGATACCAACCTTTGGATCAAGTGGGAACACGGTTGGAAATTTCAGTGATCCATTTAAAATATTGTAGTACTCTGTATCGCTAAATTCTTTTGTAAGCCATTGCACTTCAAGCTTTGGATCGAAAGCTCCACGCGCCAGTCGAATTTCCTGTCGTGCAAATTCACTCAGTAAGGCAGCTTGTTTTGCTACAGGATGATGCTCTGTGATGAGAAAATAAAAATTTTCTATCGGTAGAGGCAAAACGGAATCGGGTAATATAAAAATCGAATCACGTTCCTGCGCGTGCAGAACGGTAGAAAAGAGTGTCGTAAAAATAAAACCGATTAACTGCCTTCTCATTTTAGTTCTTCGCTATTTCCAGCTTTACCACTTTCATTTTTATTTAGAACATCTTCCAATGGTTCCTCATACAAGCTTGGTGGGAATCCATTAAGCTGTCGCCAGAGTTCATACCATACCGGAACATTATCCAACATTGCCCAACCCTTCGTGCCAGAACCAACCCGCAATTGTTTAGGCCAGGATTCATCATTTTTATCGGGCACAACTAAGATCCGAAATTCTCCGGGTTTGGAGTTAACATAGTCTATCACTTCCACTTTTCCGCCAAAGGTACCCACACTCACGCTCGGCCAACCTGAAAACTGAAGTGCTGGCCATCCATCAAACTGAATACGCACTTCTCTTCCTTTGCTCAACAACGGAACGTCCATTGCTCTGATATACATTTCAACGGCTATGTCGGATGTTTCCGGCATAATAGTACATACTGCTTCACCCTCCTTTATGGTTTCGCCAACACCCGTTTTCATCGCCTTCACTACTGTGCCCGATTGTGGCGCGAGGATTTGATATTGTTCATTTCGGATTTGCATGTTTGCATATTCATTTCTGTATTTTATCAGATCACCTTCACCATCAAAAAGATCAGCTCGTGTACTACTCAATTCGGATTCAGTCTTGCTGATTTTATCCAGGTATTCTGCCTCAACCCGGCTTAATTCAATTTCGGCTTGTTGAAGATCGGCCTTGCTTCCCTGATACTTGTATTCAATATCCTGAAACTTGGTGAGGGGTATGTTACCGGCTTCAAAAAGTTTTTTGTTTCGCTGATACTGATTTTCTGCATTGCTAAAGCGAACTCGTTCTGCCTCTAACTTCGCTTGCGACTGATCAACTTTGTTCTGCATACCCTGTCTCAATGCAGCAATTTGTCGCTGTAAGGCTCGCGCTTTACTTTCTTTTGATGCCAAACTTCCTGCCTTCGCATCGATCTGATCGCTCATTCGCTTTAAAAACTGAGGATCAAAATATTTTTCTTTCACTTCCGTAATGGTAATAATCGTATCTCCCTTGTTAACAAAAATTCCCTCGCGAACATGCCATTTTGAAATTCGACCGGCAATAATAGTCTCGATGGTCTGGGGTCTGTTCATTGGATTGAAGGCCGTTACCTTTCCACTACCTCTGATGTTTTGTTGCCAGGGCAAAAACAAAACAATCAGAAAAATAATGAAGATCGATATGATCCAGATGGACAATGCACGTGCAGCGTGCGGTGTTTTTAATGAGCGCAATGAATACAGACCGTCATGCGGAACGTCTTTTTCTATTTCTTGCGTTGATAGTTTTAGCATGGTATTCTTTAATTGAGTCGTTGATCTTATTCAATGTAGTTATCTACCAAACCATCACGTTGAAGGTCTTCAAACTTTCCAATGGCTTGAATCTTGCCATCGGCTAAAATCACCACCCGATCACATCCTGTCATTACGATTGGATCATTTGACACGGTAAGCATGGTCCATCCGTTACGCTTGTCTATCATCGTGTTCAGCATTTCGAGCTTGTCCATTTTACTCAAGCCTGCAAAAAAATCATGAAGTATAAGTAATTCAGGTTTTTGCACAAAACAACTTGCGATCAGCAGACGATGATTAAACGTAGCCGAAAAACCCTTCCCTCCACTCAATACGTTCGTATTCAATCCATGTGGTAACTTGTTAATGTCATCTGCTATTCCGGCCTTTTCAATTGACTCGATTACATCATTCATACTTTTTACACGCTTGCCGTGCGTCAGGTTCTCCAATATTGTGCCATCGAAAATATCTTCCTGCGAAATAACAGTAACAACATGGTCTCGCATGTGGGTAAGATCAAGATCCCGAATAGAATAGTTATTGATGGTCAGACTACCTTCAAAACCGGGATGAAGTCCAACGATGGTATCCATTAGTGTACTCTTCCCACTATTGCCTTGACCTGAAATACAAATTCGCTCTCCCCGCTGTATGTCAAGACTGATATTATTCAATACTTGTTTTGGTGCATTCGGATAGGTAAAGCTGACATTACGCATCGACAAGCTGTAGCCTCCACCTTTAAAATCCCGAGGAAAATCTATTCCTCCTACACGTTCCAAAGGTAAGTCAGTTACCGTAGCAACTTTATCTACAGCGGTGAGAAGATCATATACAACATCCATGTACATAATAATTTTCTCTACAGCATTTAAGAGTAAGATGATAATCACTTCTGAAGCAACAAATTGCCCCAATGTAATTTCGCGATTGACAACCAAAATGGTTCCCATAATTAAAAGACCACCCGTAATGGCTGCCTTAAAAAGAACGATGAATGAGAACTGTGTAACCAAAACTTCGAAGTGAAGCTTGCGGTATTTAAGATAGTTGTTGAGGTTAAAGTCGGTGCGCTTGACGGGTAAATCCGTAGTGCCTGACAGCTTGAAAATATTAATTGCCCGGGCAAGCTCTTCTAACCATTGTACTACCTTATACTTATATTTCGATTCGCTGATAGAGGAACTGAGACCGCGAGCTCCGGTGGCATAAAAAATGAGAAAGAGCACCAATACCAACACCATACTAAAAAAAATGAAGAAGGGGTGATACAATGAAAGCAAAATCAAACTGAAAACAATTTGAATGGCTGCCGATGCAAGGTCGATTAATAGTTTAGGTAATCCTTTTTGAATAGTGAGTATGTCAAAGAAACGGTTCACTAGTTCAGGCGCATAATTTCCCATCAGCGATTCAACCCGAATACGCGGAATACGAAATGCAAATTCAAATGCAGCTTTTGTAAAGATTCTTCTCTGCAGGTGTTCTACCAAACTGATTTGCATAATCTGCAAACCTCCGGTTATTAAAATACCGATAATAACAAGTCCAATTAATACATATACGGAACTAAAAAACACACCACCCGAAACCAACTCTACAATGGTTTGAATACCAATCGGCAAAATAAGACTGAGCATACCTACAATAACGGCATAGAAAAATATGTAATAAATCTGTTGCCTTTCTGATCTCAACAGTCTCACAAATCGTCTTACCGGACTCATCTTCTCTGCCTCCTGAGTCTCATCAAAACTATATTCGCTTACCAGACTTTTGTATGGAAAAATGGTAAATGTCAATACTCTTCCTTCTTCATCTTTATACAAATTGTTGGATAGAATATCCTCAAATTGTAATGAAGTATTTGGCTTACCTACTTTTAAGGCTTGTACTTTACCTCTGTTCTTTTTTAACAAGATGGGTGTTAAAATCTCATCCTGTTTTTCAAACACCAGAACACAAGCATTCTCTTCATTGATAAATTGAGTGAACTCGCTATCCAAAATGGGATATTCAAGAAAAAGAAATTTAACCTTACTTCCTGCTTCAATCAGGTCGCGTTTAAATTCCGTGAATTCCGAAATACCATAATTTCGTTGATTCGCATCTACGAAACGCAAAGCATGCGAATCAAAATTATGTTTGAGCATCAACGATGCTTCGTGTAATATTCGTACGATCTGGTAATTATCGAGCATAGTGTATTACTTTTTTGTGATCGTTGTCAATATTAATTCCTCCATAAACTGACGAAGTGTATCGTAATAATCCCGGGATTTAATTTTTATGTCTGTAAGAGATGGAAGATGCTGTGCGTAAAATATCTGATGATTAGCCGCCAGCATCATGGTGCTGACCAGTGTGTGAGGATATTCGTATTTTGGATTAATCTCCAAAACGATTCCCGTTATCTTTTTGCATATCGATTTATAGGGTAAGAACAACCCTTCTTTGTTATCGGCATCAACTTGTTTGGTAAGATATGCCTTATCAAATTCTGAAATGGTGATGCGTTGCAGTGCTGGTTCTTGAATAAACCCGAACGAAGGATCAATTTTTTTTTCTTCGGCCAATAAGCCGATACAAATTCGCATCCTTTCTTTTGGATCCTTTACGTTCTGTGTACTAAAATCCATACGATGTTCAAGCCAGGTCCAATACCAATCAATAAGATATAATAAAAGGCGATGCTTGTTTTCAAAATAGCGATAGACACTTGCTTCGGTGGAACCAATTTCCTCAGCCAGTTTCTTAAATGTAAATTGTTCAAACCCTAATTGATCAATCAATTTTACACTTTGCTGAAGGATGTTTTGGCCGAGCTCTGTGTTTTGTGGATCACGGAGGTAAAGGTTTTCGTTGAGTTTTAAGGTTAATAGAGCCATGCTATTACATATAATAGTAATACTATCAGTAACGAATGTAAAGCAATATTGTTTAACGTTAAGTTAAAGAAATATAAATTTTTTTGAGTTGTCTCAATCGTTACCATTAAAAAAGGATTCTTTGACGATTGAGAAAATTTTGAAGAGAGCCAACGATGTTAACTAACTTAATGTTTTGCTTTTATATAATTCTATTCTAGCAAGTTGAAGTTTTGCACTACATCCGCATATCACCGTTCATTGCGCTTGAAATTTTTCAGCTCCCCTCTGATATAATTATGAACACTCTGTACACATATCAGGCTTGATTTTTTTGATATGGAAAATGTTAAGAATAGAACAGAGATGCCAAAAGGGAAGGCGATAATGATTCTCTTTTTGATTTTTCAGCTTCCGTTGGCACTTCCATATCTAAATATGTATCGCCCTGTTCTCTGTTGCTGCTAAACACGCTTCCTTCACACCCTCCATATAAGTAGGGTGCGCATGAGACATGCGTGCAACATCTTCTGCTGAAGCACGGAACTCCATAGCGGTAACTCCAGTAGCAATCATATCAGCAGCACGTGCACCAATAATGTGCATACCTAAAATTTCATCAGTCTGTTTGTCGGCAAGTACTTTAACAAGTCCATCAAGATCCATACTGGCGCGGGCGCGACCTAATGCTTTGTATGGGAAGCTACCTACTTTGTATGCTCTACCTTGTTGTTTTAATTGTTCTTCAGTTGAGCCTACACTTGCTACTTCTGGCCACGTGTATACAACACCAGGAATTAAATTATAATGAATGTGCGGCTTTTGTCCTTTCAATACTTCGGCAACAAACACACCTTCCTCTTCTGCTTTGTGTGCTAACATGGCACCGCGTACAACATCACCTATCGCATAAATGTTGTCCACTTTTGTTTTAAGATGATCATCAACAGGTATTTGTCCTTTAACCGTTTCAATACCTATTTTATCAAGACCAAGTCCATCCGTGTACGGTCTGCGACCAATGCTGACAAGACAATAATCACCTTTAAATTCTAGCGCTGCTCCACCATTCTTGGGCTCAGCTTTCACTACAACTTCTTTTCCTTTATTCTCGACAGCCGTTACCTTGTGTCCAAGGAAAACTTCCATTCCCATTTTCTTAGCAACCTTCAATAATTCCTTACCCATAGTTCCGTCCATTGTTGGTATAAGGCTATCCAAGAATTCCACCACGGTAACTTTAGAACCTAATCGTGCATACACAGATCCGAGTTCCATGCCAATAACACCCCCACCAATAACAATGAAATGCTTTGGCACTTCTTTTAATACAAGTGCCTCTGTGCTGGAGATGATTCTTTTCTTATCAAATGGAGAGAAAGGAAGCGGTGTAGGTTTTGATCCGGTTGCAATGATTACGTGATCCGTTGTAACAGATGATTCTTTTCCATCAGTAGCAGTAACCTTAATAGTGTTCTTATCAACAAAAGATCCAACACCTGTTAACACATCTATTTTATTCTTCTTCATCAAAAAGGCAATGCCATCAACATTGGATTTTACAACATCACCCTTCCGTTTAATCATTTGCGCAATGTTCACTTTAGGTGCTGGTATATCGATACCATGTTCTTTAAAGGTATGTTCAGCATTGTGAAAATGTTCTGAAGAATCCAGTAATGCTTTGGAAGGAATACAACCCACATTTAAACAGGTTCCTCCTAAGGTGTTATACTTTTCAATGATGGCGGTTTTAAAACCAAGTTGTGCGCAGCGAATTGCCGCTACATATCCACCCGGGCCAGAGCCAATGACTGTTACGTTGTATTGCATAATGATTTTCTTTTGATGAGGGATATAAAAAATCGAATATTCAGATCGGCAGTGAATCAATTCATCGTTTCCGATCTAAATATTCGATTATGAAACTAAACTCCTAAAATTAATCTTCCTGGATCTTCCAGTAACTCCTTAACACGAACGAGGAAACTCACCGATTCTTTTCCATCTACGATTCGGTGATCATACGAAAGCGCCAGATACATAATCGGACGAATCACAATTTCACCTTTCTGAACCACAGCACGTTCAACAATATTGTGCATACCTAAGATAGCCGATTGAGGAGGATTTAAAATCGGAGTAGAAAGCATCGAACCAAATACACCTCCATTGGTAATAGAGAATGTCCCTCCTTGCATTTCATCGATCGAAAGTTTTCCATCGCGACCTTTCGTTGCCAGTCTGATAATTTCATTTTCGATTTGATCAAAACTCAAGCCTTCAGCGTTACGAATAACCGGAACCACTAAACCACGCGGTGTAGAAACTGCAATCGACACATCACAGTAGTCATGATAGATCACTTCATCACCATTGATCTGGGCATTTACAGCAGGGAATTCTTTCAATGCAACACAAACCGCTTTTGTGAAGAATGACATAAAGCCAAGACCCACCCCATATTTTTCTTTGAACTTATCTTTATATCGGGAGCGCAAATCCATTACCGGCTTCATGTCTACTTCATTGAAAGTAGTGAGCATGGCTGTTTCATTCTTAACAGAAACCAATCGCTTAGCAATTGTTTTGCGCAATGAAGTCATCTTCTCGTTGCGCTTATTTCTACCTCCTGCCGCAGAGATTGCTGGTGCAGAAGCCGGAGTTGCTGATTTTGCTTCAGCTGGTTTTGATGCCGGAGCGGTCTGTGCTTTTTGGGCATCCTCCTTTGTTACTCTTCCACCAACACCCGATCCCTGAACCGCGCCAGCAGAAATTCCTTTCTCCTCTAAAATTTTTGCTGCGGCAGGTGAAGGATGACCTGCAGCATATGTCTTATCTCCAGAGGCAACATCAGCTGCTTGAGTTGATGGTTGTGCAGCGGCTGCTGCTGCTCCTTCTGTGATTTCAATCTTACAAATTAATCCGCCAATAGGTAATGTTTCTTTTTCTTTAGCAACAATGCGAAGGATTCCATTGGCTTCTGCAGGCAACTCAAACGTTGCTTTGTCTGATTCAACTTCAGCAATGATATCATCAAGCTTTACAAAATCGCCATCTTTTTTCAACCATGTGGAAATTGTTACTTCAGTAATTGACTCGCCCACCGCAGGCACTTTCATTTCTTTAACACCTCCGGTTGCTTTTGGTGCACCACTGGATACAACAGGTGTAGGTGCAGAAGCTGCAGCTTTACTTTCCTCTTTTGGCGCTGGGGCTGATGCTCCACCTCCATCGACAATCTCACACACCAATCCACCAATCGGAACAGCTTCACCTTGTTGTTTTACAATTTTCAAAGTACCTGCTTGTGGTGCAGTTAATTCAAAGGTTGCCTTATCCGATTCCAGCTCAGCGATTATTTCATCCATCTTTACTAAATCGCCATCCTTCTTCAGCCAGTTAGCGATGGTTACTTCTGTAATCGATTCGCCTACAGTCGGTATTTTTACTTGGATTGCCATATTCTCTATTTAAGATTTTTGATTTTCGAATTACGATTTATAAGTATCCGGCTTGAAGGTCTTCATAGCGAAGTCTAACATCTAAATACTTGCCACTAATGCCTATTCTATATTTCAAATGCCTGGTTAACAATTTTCTCTTGTTCCGTTTTGTGAACTTTCGAAAAACCAGTTGCCGGTGAAGCGCTCGCCTTACGAGATACAAAACTAATTTTATAGTCTGGCATTGTACGCATGATGTATGGTAAACACCCCATGTTAGCAGGCTCTTCTTGAGCCCAAACCAACTTAACATCTTTGTATTTTTTCAATACTGCTTTCAATTGTTTCTCAGGTAATGGATGCAATTGTTCCATTCGAATGATGGCAGCATCTTTTACTTTTCTCTTTTGTTGGGCTTCCAACAAATCGTAATAAATTTTACCCGAACAGAGTATTACGCGTTTTACATCTTTAGCCGTTACGGTTGCATCATCAAGCACTTCATTAAATGTACCTGAAGTAAAATCCTTCATTGGCGAAACAACTAATGGATGCCTCAATAAAGATTTCGGTGAAAACACAATACACGGTTTACGGAATGGCCACAATACTTGTCTTCGCAGTAAATGGAAAAAGTTTGCAGGTGTAGTTGGGTTCGCTACAACCATATTGTATTCAGCAGCCTGCTGCAAAAATCTTTCAGGGCGACAACTTGAATGTTCTGGTCCTTGACCTTCGTAGCCGTGTGGCAACAGCATTACCAATCCATTCATCATCTGCCATTTCGATTCAGCACTGGAAATAAACTGATCAATCATTACCTGTGCACCATTCACAAAATCACCAAACTGAGCTTCCCAAAGGACAAGTGCTCTTGGCGTTGACATGGCGTAACCATATTCAAAGCCAAGTACACCAAATTCAGAAAGAAGAGAATTGTAGATATAAAATTTAGATTGATCCTTATCCACATTATCTAAACCACAATACGGTTCGTTTGTATTGGCATCGAAGAAATAGGCGTGACGATGTGAAAATGTGCCGCGTTTTACATCTTGTCCAGACATACGCACTGGAGTTTTTGACGCAAGCAAGGAACCATATGCCAGCAACTCAGCTTCTGCCCAGCTCAATATTTTGCTTTCAAAAAAAGCGGTTGTACGATCTTTTAAAAGTTTTTCAATTTGCTTTAAAGGCTTAAATCCTTCCGGCACAGTGATCAGTGCTTTACCTACCTTTTCAATCAACTCCTCTTTAATACTGGTGGCAGGTGATTGATCAAAATCTTCTGGCTTTGCAAAACGCATTTGATCCCATTCCTCCTCCATCTTTTGAGGTGTATATGGAAGCGGCTTTTGCTTCACTTCATTCAATCGGTCTTGAAGTTGGTTGCGGAATTTTTTGTCCATCTCATCTGCTAGTGCAGCATCAACATCTCCTCGCTCAATTAATTTCTTCACATAAATTTCGCGCGGGTTTTCATGCTTCGCGATGATGTTATATAATTTAGGTTGAGTGAATTTCGGCTCATCGCTTTCGTTGTGCCCATGTCTGCGATAGCACAGTAAGTCAATAAAAATATCCTTTCCGAATTTTTGTCTGTATTCAACGGCAAGGTTAGAAGCGAATGTCACTGCCTCCGCATCGTCTCCATTTACGTGAAGGACAGGGGCATCAACAATCTTTGCAATATCCGTACAATAAATACTGGTACGCGCATCGTCATAATCCGTTGTAAACCCAACTTGATTATTAATTACGAAGTGAATCGTTCCTCCGGTGGTGTACCCAGGCAAGCCTGACATTTGCACTACTTCATAGACGATGCCTTGTCCGGCAACCGCTGCATCACCATGAATCAAAATCGCCATGGCAGTTGACAAGTTCCCCTGATACTCGTCATCAATTTGTCCACGCGTATAACCAATCACTAGTGGATCAACTGCTTCAAGGTGAGAAGGGTTTGGTGTCAGTTTAACATAGATCTTTTTTCCAGAAGGTGTATTGATGTGACTGGAATACCCTAAATGATACTTTACATCACCATCGCCCATAGTTTGTTCAGGGCTTACATTACCTTCAAACTCAGTAAAAATCTGTTCGTAGGTTTTACCTAATATATTAGACAGTACGTTTAATCGACCTCGGTGCGCCATACCGATGACAACTTCCTTTACATTAAGTTCAGCTGCCTTATTAATAATAGTATCGAGAGCTGGAATTGTATTTTCCCCACCTTCTAATGAGAATCTTTTTTGCCCAAGGAATTTGGTATGAAGGAAGTTTTCAAAAACAACTGCTTCATTTAATTTAGACAACACTCTCTTTTTATTTTCAACAGCGGGATTGTAGTTGAAATACTCTTTTTCGCATTTCTGAAAAAACCATTGCCGAATTTCGTCATTACGAATAAAGTTATATTCGAAGCCAATAGGTCCGAGGTAAATTATTTTTAATCTTTCAATGATTTTACGAAGGGATGTTCTTCCCATGCTGATTTCTGCACCCACATCAAACTCTGAATCCAAATCTGCATCGGTTAGTCCAACACTTTTGTGATCTAAATTTACGTGGTGGTTTCTCCGTGCACGAACGGGATTAGTATCTGATTTTAAGTGGCCAAAGGATCGATACGCAAATATCAAGTTCCTTACTTGCGTCTCTTTAATGGAGAGCGAATCTTCTCCGGTACCCGCATCTCCGTTAGCGCCATAGCGTTGAGAAGAGAAATCGTAACCTTCGAAAAATTTTTGCCAGGTTGCATCAACCGTGTTCGGATCAGCTTTGTAGCTTTGGTACATTTGGTCTACATAACCGACTTCTGCATTTGAGATGTATGAATATTTATCCATGATTATAAAATGTGGTCAACAAATGTATAGAACGTGTTTTATTTAAAAAAACCGAATAATCGCGTAGGCAAATGTAACCTAATAGTCAACAACTTGAGCATTCTTCGCTCTTGAGATTGTCCTGCACAGAATTTCCATTATCTTTGCGATCCTAAAAAATGGACGAGATCCAAAAATTTAAAAGTTAAACAATGGTTAAAATCAGATTAGCCCGCAGAGGGCGCAAAAAACTCGCATTGTACGATGTAGTCGTAGCAGATGCCAGGGCACCACGTGATGGTCGCTTTATTGAAAAGATCGGGACTTATAACCCTATCACAAACCCAGCAACAATCGAATTGAATGACGAAAAGGCATTCACTTGGTTGATGAATGGAGCTCAACCATCAGACACGGTTAAAGCTATGCTTTCTTACCGCGGTGTGATGATGAGAAAACACCTTCAGATTGGTGTTATCAAAGGTGCAATCACTCAAGAGCAAGCTGATAGTAAGTTAGCAGAGTGGGTATCAACTAAGAATGTTAAAATTGAAGCAAAACGTTCTACTCTTAGTCAGTCTAAGCAAGCTGATCTTAAGTCTCGCAAAGAAGCTGAAACTAAGATTAAGGAAGCACGCGCAGAAGCAATTCGCAAGAAAAACATTGTTGCTCCTACTCCTGTTGCTACTGAAGCTCCAGCGGAAGCTGCAGCTGAAGCAACTGAAGAACAAGCTTAATTTGAATTGTAAATATTTAAATGCCATCCTGCTGAAGCGGGATGGCATTTTTGTTTATTGAGATTATGGAAATTAAATCTGCCCTAAAAATCGGTTTCATTTTAAAACCTCACGGCCTGAAGGGTGAGGTCACGATTTCGTTGGATGCCGGTATACCAGCGGATATTGAATCACTTCAATCTGTTTTTCTGGAAAAGGATAATCGTTTAGTTCCATATTTTATTGAAGGGATCTCCGTTCGTGGACGAAAGGCTTTCGTAAAATTTGAAGACATTAATTCGTTGGAAATGGCAGGTGAGATATCCCGACAAGGTATTTATATTCCTAAGCCTGAAAGAGCGAAATTAAAACAAGGAGAGTTTTATCCTGATGAGGTAACTGGCTTCGAGGTTTACGATGAGTCTAATGAACTGATAGGTGTAATTAAAGAGGTAATGGATGAAGGACCGAATCCTATGCTTGTTCTGGATCACAATAGCAAAGAAATTCTTATTCCATTAAATAGCCCATTCATACAAAATGTTGATAAGCGCAAAAAGCGGTTTACGGTTAATCTTCCTGAAGGATTTTTGGATATTTGAGTATGCACATTGATATCATTACCTGCCTTCCCAAACTAATTGAAAGTCCTTTTTCGGATTCAATATTGAAACGTGCTCAGACAAAGGGTCTGGTAACTGTAAATGTTATTGATCTAAGACCATATTCGACTAACAGACATCATAGCACAGATGATTACGCATTCGGTGGCGGTGCTGGTATGGTGATGATGATCGAGCCGATCGACAACTGCATCTCTGATTTAAAGTCAAAGCGGCAGTACGATGATATCATTTACATGAGCCCAGATGGTGAATTGTTCAATCAATCCATTGCCAATGAATTGAGCCTGAAAACGAATCTGATTTTACTTTGCGGACATTATAAAGGTGTTGATGAACGGGTCAGAGAACACTTAATCACAAGGGAAATTAGTATTGGAGATTATGTTTTATCTGGCGGTGAATTGGCTGCTGCGGTAATTGCTGATGCCACCATTCGATTAATTCCAGGTGTTCTATCAGACGAGACTTCTGCTCTTAGTGACTCCTTTCAAGATAATTTGTTAGCCCCACCAGTTTATACTCGCCCGGCAGAATACAAGAACTGGCAGGTGCCAGAAGTACTTTTATCTGGACATGAAGCCAAAATTGACCAATGGAGGATGGAAAAATCCTTGGAGCGAACCCAAAAACGTAGACCCGATTTGTTGAAAGGCCATTAAAATGGAAGGTTCTAAGTACTGAGCAGGTAATTTCCAGAGTATTTTACTATCAGCCTATTGTCTACTGCCTTCTCTTTTCTATCTTTGCAGTCCAATTTTTAAAACACCATCGAGTCATGGCAGATTTAATTAAACTAGTAGAGCAAGAACTTGCAGCATCCCGTGAAAAGCACCCAAGCTTTGGCCCTGGAGATACCATAAATGTCCATGTTAAAATAAAGGAAGGCGCAAAGGAAAGAATCCAGCAGTTCCAAGGCACTGTTATTCAGCGCAGAGGAAGTAACACAAACGGAGAGACTTTCACTGTAAGAAAGGTTTCGAACGGAGTGGGTGTTGAGCGTATTTTCCCTGTAGTTTCACCCTCAATTGATAAAATTGAAGTATTGAAAAAAGGTGATGTTCGCAGAGCAAAATTGAATTACCTGAAAGGCAAGCATGGTAAGGCTGCCCGTATCAAAGAAAAATTATAAGATCCAAACTATATAAAAATGCCATCTTGCTCTTAAGTAGTAGGATGGCATTTTTGTTTGTATCAGTCTTTGCTAAAATATAGCAAAGACACTCAATTTGGCTCTTTAGCATACTATTAAATAATTAATAACTTTGTCAGCCTGCTAAAGAGCGTATTCAAAAAAATTCAATCCACAAGGGACGATTTTCAAAAACAGGTTCAAATTATGTCTTGGTTTAAGAGAAGCGATAAAGGAATACTTACCCCCACAGAATCAAAAAGAGAAGTACCAGACGGCCTTTGGTTCAAATCACCAGCTGGTAAGATTGTTCATACACGTGAACTGAAAAACAATGCCTATGTAGTTCCTGAAGAAGAGTACCACGTCCGCATTGGATCTGAGGAATATTTCGAAATCCTTTTTGATGGTAATCAGTTTACAGAGCTTGATGAAAATATGGAGTCAGCAGACCCATTAAAATTCAAAGACACCAAGCCGTACCCAAAACGAATAAAAGAAACTCAGGAAAAAGTGCAACTTAAAGATGCTGTCCGCACCGCCTATGGCAAGATGAATGGTGTTGACATTACAATTGCCTGCATGGATTTCAGTTTCATTGGAGGTTCAATGGGATCTGTTGTAGGTGAAAAGATTGCACGCGCCATGGATCACAGTTTGAAAAACAAAAAGCCATTCCTGATGATTTCAAGATCAGGAGGTGCACGCATGATGGAGGCCGGACTTTCACTCATGCAAATGGCAAAGACCTCAGCCAAGATTGCGTTGTTAGAGGAAGCAAAAATTCCTTACATATCCCTATTGACTGACCCAACAACGGGAGGGGTTACTGCATCTTATGCAATGTTGGGTGATTTTAATATTGCCGAACCCGGTTCGCTTATTGGTTTTGCCGGACCGCGCGTTATCCGCGAAACGATTGGTAAGGATCTTCCAAAAGGATTTCAAAGTTCTGAGTTCGTCCTGGAGCACGGCTTCCTTGATTTTATTGTTGACAGAAGAATTTTGAAAGCTAGACTGAGCACATTATTGAAAATGTTAGCGAGCTGATCCTGATTTATTTGGGAAATTCGCTCAATGGGAAAGTATCCAGAATTAATCTTAATTCATCAAGCGCAACATTCTCTCCGGTTATCGTAAGAAAAAACCGATCGGATATCCCCAAAAATAATTTTGTGGTTTTACTTTTTTTACTGGCTGACTCCCAGCCCTTGCAATTTGCTAGTTCAAGTGAACGCTCTACCAATGAATCTGTTTCGATAATGGGCTGAGTGTTCCAGTTTCGGGTGGCCTGATTGTACATGATAGATGCCTCTTTGAAATCAAAAAGAAGAATCTTTACCGTTCTTTTACCACTGAAGAGATTCATTTCACAAAGCGAATAGGTAAGCGTACCTATGTGTATCTGCGAGGCTTTTGGCTCAATCGTATTTTGAAAACCTTTAACCCGACCAGGCACCAACTTTAACATTTCGCTTGGAAGGAGTACAAGATTCTGGGCCAAGCATGATTGAGTAAGTCCATGGGAAACTAGAACGCAGAAAAAGAGGGTTTTGATCAGCATTATTTGGACATGGTTGCGCTGTATTCCTTCACCGTATCAATAAAGCATTTCACCTTATCAACTTCAATGTCGGGATAGAGGCCGTGCCCAAGATTGGCAATGTGTTTAGCAGGACCAAAATCATTCAGCATTTTTTTTGTTTCTTTTTTTATGCTGTCATACGAGCCGTATAACGCACAAGGATCAAGATTACCTTGCAATACTTTGCCGGACATGAGCTTTCTGGATTCTCTTATATCCATATTCCAATCGAGCCCAACTACTTCGCATTTGATTTCATTCATTGAAGCTCTGGCGAAAAATGCTCCTTTGGCAAACACAATCTTCGGGGCCTCATCGATAGCATCACATATTCTAGAAATGTATTTCATAGAAAATTCAGGATACTGATCCGGACTTAAAATACCTGCCCATGAATCAAAAATCTGAACGATGTCTGTACCTGCACGAATCTGTGCTTTCAAATAGTTAATCGTGCTTAAGGTTATCATCTCCAACAACTGATGAGATAAAGCCGGTTGAGTGTACAGCATTTGCTTCGCTTTGCTAAACGTTTTACTGCCACCTCCTTCTACCATATAGGCAAAGATTGTCCAGGGCGCTCCAGCAAAACCAATTAAAGGTACACGTCCATTAAGTTCCTTCTTAACAATTTTAATTGCCTCTAAAACATAGGTAAGCTCATCCGCTTCTGCAATATGTATTTCTAATAAATCGGATAATGAAGAAATACGGTTAGGAAAGATCGGCCCCTTGCTTTCCTCCATCTCATAATTCAATCCCATGGCTTCCGGGATTACCAAAATATCTGAAAATATTATAGCTGCATCTACGCCTAAAATATCAACTGGTTGAATTGTTACCTCTGCTGCGAGTTCAGGAGTTTTAACAAGGGTTTTAAAATCTTTAGCAAGAGCTCTTACCTTTCTGTATTCAGGAAGAATTCTCCCCGCTTGCCGCATGAGCCAAACGGGAGTATAGTCCAATTTTTTTTGTGTAATTGCCTTTATAAAAGCAGAGTCATTCTGTTGCATCTGAAGCTATGAGTATGGATGGCGAAAAATACGAAAGATAAATTCAAACTTATCTGAATTTCTGAAAGACACACCGATTGTTACTTATATGATTTAAAATAGAGGGGTGAAGGTGGGTAAAGCAGTTACAATTTTAAATGCTGTTCACAGCACAATTCTGAAAAGCAAAAAAATTATACAATACGATCACCCTTCTTATTAATAGGTATCCAAATTTCTTCTTCCGAATCAGGATCATCATTTTTATATTTCTCTCCCAGAATTTCAAAGTGGGGTCTGTTATCCAACAGGTATTTTGAATTGGGCATCCAACTTTCGAAAATATATTGAAATACCTTATACCCGGAATTTGCCGGACCTTGATACAGAAAGACGACATACAATCCGCCAATCAATGTGACGGCTTCCATTTCATCTGGAATAGAATTAAAATCGGTGACTTCCATAGCCGCCCACTTTTCAAAAACTTCATTAGGATTGAATTTCGTGGGATCATAGGTTGGCGAATAAACTTGCATTGAAAATAAATCCGTACCGATGCTGTTTCTTATTTCTTTTCTTCTTGGCATAAAACTTTTCCACAATTCAAAAGTTTGATTATCAGCGTGCGACATTTTCATGTGCTTGCCTATCAATTTTTTATCTGATAATATTTCAACCCTACACTCCATTCGCGCTCAACTTTTAAAGTCAATCTCAACATCGTATCGATCTAAAAGTCCGTGAAGACCGCTTAAAGAAAACTTAGCTTTTTTAATTCGATTTGTCTCTGGATTAATAGAATAATTGAAAGACGTACGAAAGTCTGATTTTTCGATAATCGTATTATCAAAGGTCGCGTTCATCAGATCGCAGTTAGTAAAAACGGAACTGCTTAAATCACATTCAGTAAAATCGACTTCCTGAAGTTTGGAATTCTTAAAGATTGTCCTTTTTAGTTTTGTTCGAAAGAAAGACGAGTGATTGAGATTGCAATTGTCGAAACTAACAGACAAACCAAATTCGCTGCAGTTGTCGAAATGTAGCCCGAGCATTTTGCAATTTTTGAAGGTAACGTTTTGCAAAGCTGTTTTCATAAATACGGCCATGCTGAGATTGCAACTTTCGAATGTGCAATCCATAAATTTGATTTCGGCCAGATTCGAATTAGAAAAATCACAGTTTAAAAATGTACAGTTTTCGTATTCCCCAACAGGAAGCGGGTCTTCTGAAAAGCCAATTTTATCAAATGTTTTTTCTGCGGTGTATTCCTGATTCATTATAATGCATGATTATACGATTTACTAATCTCCTCCACATCCACCACAACTACTGCAGGAACTTCCACAGCCGGAACTACAGGAACTGCTATCGGAACCGGAACTACTCGAATTGCTAAGTTTCGCCATTGGAACAAAGGCTGGCGATAGAATGGCTGTGCCTATTAAAAAATATTGCCAGTCCCAATTTTTTTGATCTTCCCTTGCCGGTAATATCTCTTCCTTATAAAATCGTGGAACTGTATCAATACAAACAAGCATTGAAAGTCGCCATAAGAACGTAATCACAACAATAGCCTGAATAATAAGAATCAAAGCGATGAGATCAACGGGTTTATCTCGTAAAACTCCAGTAACGAGACGGAGAAGGCCAAGCATCAATACGATAGAAAGGATTACAAAATTCAGATAGAACAATTTTCCAAAGGATTTCGATTTGATAAAATACTTTTTGAAAGCATCCATAGAATTGGCGACCATGCTGAAGATTGGTTTTTGAAGCAACTGTTTGAGTAGTGGTTCATATGGAACATTGCCCAAATGTTTCAGTGATTCAATAATAGTAAACTCTTCTATGTTGTCTGCTGAAACTTCATCCTTCAACTTCAGCTTTTCGCTCTTCACTACGATCGTACCTTTTTTAACCAGAGTATCTACATTTCCGTGAACTACATTCTGCAGTTGCTGGGTCTTTAAATACACCAACTCAAAAGGATTCAATTGATGAATGAAGGAGTAGGGTTTAAATGCTTTGACAATAGTAATAAGGTATGATTTATTGTAAAGCCGCAGTCCGATAAAGCTCAGAAAGATCAACGCTATATAGCCTTGTAAGAAATAGGGATTCTGAATTTGGAGATAAGCCGGTTTAAGTAAAAAGTAAAGTGGAGGTAATAAGGCAATGAACGAGAGAATGCCAAAAATTATAAAGGTTCGGATTTTGAATTGTGATTTTGGAAGGTGCAAAGTTTCATACATATCAGAGTAATCCCATATCTCTGGCGGCTGCGCTTCAAAGTTTTCATTGTAGAGTTTTTTTGTCCGGTGTTTGGCAAGTTTAAATTTTTCGAAGTCTTCTTTATTGTGGGTAGACGGAATATGCTGAATGTTCTTTCCAATGATGTTGCACAAATCAGAATATGATTGAGTGAAGATAAGATGCTGATGCCAAACGATGTCAATAATTTCCGAAGGAGAAACCATTAGATCAGATGTACCCGCCAGATACATAAACTTCTTGTACTCCAGTATTGCCTTTTGTGTGAAGCCGATGGTCCAGAAGTTCTCTGTGGCCAGTCGCGTTGAGAATCCATACTCACTCATTGGATCATCAAAATTGAACGCAGCTATTTTTTCCCAGAGGGTATTGTCCATAACAAATAGGGTTAGGTTAGGTAGCTAAAGTCCGTATGACTCTTCATTAAATCTCATCGCAAGAATGTATACTGACACATAATTCCGTTGGAAATATGTTGTTAGAAAATTCATACCTAAATCAATCTTTCCTACTCCCCAAACTCCAACACCACCTTCTCTATTATATCACAACACTCATGAATCTGTTCTTCATTAATAACCAATGGCGGAGCAAGACGAATAATGTTTCCGTGAGTTGGCTTGGCGAGCAAACCATGCTTTGCAAATTCAACACACATATTCCATGCTGTTTCGCTTTCGGGAGTGTCGTTTATTACAATCGCGTTTAGCAAACCTTTTCCGCGAACCAAGGTAATCATGTTCGTTTTCTTTATGATGGCTTGCATGCGTTCGCGAAAAACAATGCCTAATCGCTGCGAGTTTTCAGCAAGCTTCTCATCGCGTACCACTTGCAATGCTTCCATACACACTACGGCTGCTAGTGGATTGCCCCCAAAAGTAGAACCATGCTCGCCCGGTTTAATCAACAACATGATTTTATCATCTGCCAGTACCAAAGAGATTGGTAGCACTCCACCTGATAATGCTTTCCCAAGAATTAAAATATCAGCACGTACATTTTCGTGATCAGATGCGAGCATCTTACCTGTCCGTGCAATGCCTGTCTGAATTTCATCCATCATCAGCAATACATTATGCTTGCGGCATAAATCTTCTGCTGCTTTCAAATATCCATCCTTCGGCATGTACACACCGGCTTCACCTTGAATCGGCTCAATCCACAATGCGCATACATTCGGATTAGCAAGTGCTTTTTCCAAGAGAGCAACGTTGTCATATTCGACTATTTCAAAACCTGGCATAAACGGCCCAAAGCCTCTCCTTGCAGATGCATCTGTTGACGCTGAAATGATGGTGGTTGTTCTGCCGTGAAAATTATTTTTCACGCCAACAATTACGGCTTTGTTATCCGGAATACCTTTCTTCATGTATCCCCATTTGCGCGCAAGTTTAATCGCTGTCTCGTTCGCTTCGGCACCGCTGTTCATAAACAACGCCTTCTCATACCCAAACAATTCGCAAACATACTTCTCAGCCAAGCCAAGCTTGTCATTATAAAATGCACGAGAGGTAAGTGTGAGTTCTTTAGCTTGTTCAATTAAAGCATTGATGATACGCGGATGGCCATGCCCCTGGTTTACGGCACTATAGGCTGAAAGAAAATCGTAATAGCGTTTACCTTCTACATCCCACAAAAAAACACCTTCGCCTTTGCTCAATACAACCGGAAGCGGATGATAATTGTGTGCGCCATACTTATCTTCTAATTCAATTGCTTCCTGACTTGTTGTAATTGTTTCTATCATAAAATTGAATTTTTCACCCTCAATCTACCGATTGTAAAGCTACTCAGGATTTTCAGATTTATCAGGATGAAGTCTGAAGTTTCGCTGTTGTTCGGCCACAGAAATACAATAACTTTAGGCCATGGAAATTATTTTGCTCTCCTTAGGATTGTTCGTTGGCTTTGGTGCTGCGTGGTTTATCGCACGGTATAAATTTTCTGCTGATCGTCAGTCTGATTCATCCGCTCTTTTGTTAGAACAAGAAAAAACGAAATCCGAACAGGAAAAAACCAAAGCGGCTTTGGTTCAGGTTGCTGAATTAAAAAATGATTTGGACGCTCAACGCAAAATAGTGTTGGAACTAAACTCCAAACTTTCAACCAGTACAGCTGACTATCGCAACCTGCAAGAAAAATTACAGGATCAGAAAACCGAATTAGAAAATCTGAATGAAAAGTTTACAAAAGAATTTAAGATTCTGGCAAATGAAATTTTTGAAGAAAAGAGTAAGAAGTTTACCGATCAGAATAAATCAAACATTGGCGATTTATTAAAACCCTTGGGGGAAAAAATAGTAGAGTTTGAAAAGAAGGTAGAGCAAACCAACAAAGAAAATATTGATCGGCATTCTACTATGCGCGAACAGTTGATCAATCTGAAAGAGTTGAATCAACAAATCACAAAAGAAGCAAGTAATCTTTCCAAAGCCTTAAGAGGTGATTCCAAAACACAAGGTACCTGGGGAGAGATTCAACTGGAAGCCATTTTAGAACGAGCCGGTCTCCAAAAAGATATTCACTATTTCAAAGAAAAGAATTTCAAAAATGAAGAAGGTTTAAATCAGCGACTAGATTACATCATTAAATTACCCGATGACAAATATTTAGTGCTTGATTCTAAAGTTTCGTTAACGGCATATAGCAACTACTTTAATGCAGCCGAAGAAGTCGAACAAATAAGGTATCTAAAGAGCCATTTGGATAGTGTGTACTCTCACATAAAATTGCTGGGTGAAAAGAACTATCAGAGTTTGTATGAAATAGCACAACCTGATTATGTAATGATGTTCATTGCAAACGAACCGGCTTTAACACTTGCATTGAAAGAAGATATTTCTTTGTTTGAAAAGGCACTGGACAAAAATATTGTACTGGTTTCAACTTCTACCTTAATGGCCACCTTGCGCACAATCGGTTATATCTGGAAACAAGATCTTCAAAATAAGAATGCATTAGAAATTGCCCGACAAGCCGGGGCACTCTATGATAAGTTCCACACACTGATAGAAGATCTTACAAAAGTAGGAAACAACATAAAGAGCTCGCAAAACAGTTATCAAGATGCTATGAATAAATTGGTAGAAGGAAAAGACAATCTCGTAAGAAAAACAGAACGTCTTAAAGAACTTGGAGCAAAAACAACAAAGCAGTTAAGTCAGCAATTACTGGATCGGGCACAAGAATAATTTTACAGTCACAAAATCATAAATTTTAACTCTTAACTTTTTAATCCATGAAAAAAATTGTCTTCCTATTCCTTGTAATCACTTTAGCATCATGCGCCACGGTTAAAACAAAACAAGTTGCCATTACTCCTGTTGGTGATTGGGACTATACCATTACCGGAACTCCCAATGGCGATTATGCCGGGGTGTTGTCAGTTGCTGAAAAAGAAAGCGCACTATCCGCGACAATGAAATCAGGTGAAGGAGAAATACCTTTCACGAATTTTAGTTTTGATAAAACCACAAACATTGCAGCGGGCAATTTTAATTTTCAAGGAACCGATTTAGTTTTTAATGCTACCGTTGTCGGAGAAACAATGACCGGAACTATCGCAACAGGTGGTTATGGATTCCCTTTTAAAGCAACGAGAAAAGCAAAGTCATAATGCAGGTCACGCAAAGGCGCTAAGTTTGAAATACAAAGCGCACAAAGCAAAAAGCGTGGATTAGTTCTTGCCGTAACTTCTTCGCGTTCTTTGCGGCATTCTCTTCGCGCCTTTGCGTGAACTGTATTTTAGCTTTGCTAAATCAATTTCACCTTCAAAACATCTGGAACAGGCGCCACTTTTCTTTTCTCATAATCAAAACAAACAATACCTGTTTTGCCCCGTGCCACTTCTTTACCGGTCTGTTTGTTGCTCATTTTATAAAGAAGATCGAATCCGTACTTATTAAAATCAGCTACCGCAATTTGGATAATAAGTTCATCTCCTAAAAAGGATTCAGACTTATACACTACTGCTGCATCAGACATGAGCTGACCAACTGCACCATCAAGGTTAAGCTCACTCTTAAAACCTATTTGTCGATAAAACAAAATACGTGCTTCTTGAAAAAGCGTGAGTACACTATCATTGCCTACGTGTCCGCCATAATTTAAGTCAGACGCGCGAACAGTAATTTCTGCCTCGAAAATAAATTCATCCGGAAGATCAATACTTAATCGGGCCATTCTATTTTAATCCATAGGTATCAATCAAATATACCAAAGCGGCCATGGAAGCAGTTCCTAATTCCAATTCACGCTTGCTTACTTTATCAAATGTATCTTCCGGTGTGTGGTGATAATCGAAGTAGCGTTGAGAGTCAGGAAGAAATCCGATCATCGGCACACCTTGAGGTGCGAGCGGTCCGATGTCAGCTCCTCCTCCCTCCTGATTAAAATCAGTAAGACCATAAGGTTCTAACAAAGGCTTCCAACTTTTAATTTTGTTTTTGACAGCATCGTCTGCGCTCATCGAAAAACCACGCGGTGTAAAGCCTCCACGATCGGATTCAATGGCAGCAATGTGTTTCTCTTTTTTTAGGTCAGCTTGCTTTGCATATTCAATTCCACCACGCAAACCATTCTCTTCATTCATAAACATAACAGCACGAATCGTACGCTTCGGTTTTATGCCCAGTATTTTATAGAGGTATAATACATCCATTGCCTGCACACATCCTGCTCCATCATCGTGCGCACCTTGGGCTAAATCCCAGGAATCCAAATGTCCACCGACAACAATAATCTCATCAGAATATTCTGACCCTTTTATTTCGCCTATCACATTGAATGAAGGTGCATCGGCCAGCGTAACACAATGCGTTTCAAAATAAAACTGAAGTGTAGCATCGGCCTTCAATAGTTTACTTAATGTTTCAGCATGGCGTGTTGCAATAGCAATGGCTGGAATTTGTGGAATGTTTGGAGCATAACGCAATCCACCGGTGTGAGGATAGTCCTCAAGGTTTAAACCCATCGACCGAACTACAACGCCTATCGCACCATACTTTGCTGCTTCGCTTGCGCCTGATCCGCGTTGATTCACAGCGCCACCGTAAGCAGCGAATGTGCTGATCTTCGTAGCATCCATCGGGCGATTAAAAAAAACAATTTTACCTTTTATGTTTTTCTCTCCCATTTGCTTCAACTCATCAAAGTCCTTCACTTCAACAATATTTCCAGAAATACCAGAAGGTCCAGTTCCGACTGATCCGCCTAAAGCACAAACATTCATTTCTACCGTGCCCACTTTTTTGGAGTTCACCACACGTCCAATTTCCTTTTGTCCGCGAACCCAATGCGGTACCATAACAGGCTGAAGCCAAACCGTGTCTGCATAATTTTCCATTTCATGGCGCGTAAATTCAACTCCAGCAGCTGCACCGGGCGATCCACTTAAACGTGATCCCACTTTCGTGGATAAGTATTCAAGCCATTGATATGACTTACCTTTTGTAAGCGCTTCATCAAAAATTTGTTTAATGGCGGATTCATCTTGCGTCTGTGCGACAGCAACAATGAGAAATAGAAAAAGCGGAATGGTTAAAAATATTTTTTTCATACGTTGTTAAATTTGACGTGCCGATTTTAAAATATAGATGTGATGATCCGGATCTTTATCGTTTAGAATCAGAATACCTTCCATCTGAACTTGCCTGGTTACGAATTTTATTTCTGTTTTCGATTCAACCTCCACAACGGTTTCTGGTCCTGCTGCTCCGCAGAAATAACAAAGGTTAAAGGGCAGCGATGAAAGCATAAACTTACTTTGTCCTGCAAGTTCCTGTAATGGAATAATGTATCCTTTCAATACTATTTTTTGTCCATGAAGTTTTTTGAGATGTATCCCAAAAACAGGTGTCTCAATAGAATACCCAGCATTATCTTTTTTTTGTTGGAACGAAACATCGGCTAACACATTCCATAAATTTTTTTCCTGAGCAAAACCCGGTGAAAAAATAAAAAGAAAGAAGATAAAATATCGCGACATTATGGTTCAAGTATAACCAGAAGATTGACACTGAACCAAATACTTTACGCAATCGTTTGAATTGCAGTGCCAATACCTGAATTTTGCATTCAACCTCGAACTTTGAACCTATAACTTCGAACTTAAATTATGGCCTTTCTATTTGAATCATTTGAGGATTGGAAAAAATATGCCGGCCAAAAAAATATGTCGCTAAGTGATATTGTGCTGGAATATGAACAAGAGCAAAAAAATCGCAGCCGGCAAGAAACCATGGATGGCCTGGCCAATGCCTTGGCTGTAATGAAAGATGCTGTGCGCACCGGATTAGAAGAAGACATGACATCACGATCAGGAATGATCAACAATGGAGCGAAGAAAGTATATCGATATCCTAAGGCTGTTCTCTCAAAAGAATTTCAGAATCTTATTTCGCGTGCGCTTGCGGCCAAAGAGGTTAATTCATGTATGGGTCGCGTAGTGGCTGCACCTACTGCCGGGGCAAGTGGTATCATGCCCGGTGTGTTATTTACCTTACAAGAGATTCATGACATAGAAGATCAAAAAATTTTAGAAGCGATGTTGATTGCCGCTGGCATTGCCTTGATTATGGAACAGAAAGCTTCTATATCAGGAGCCGTTGGTGGCTGTCAGGCAGAAACAGGAACCGCTGCAGCGATGGGTGCAGGAGCAATTGTATATTGTTTAGATGGAGACATCGATCAGATTTTTAATGCTGTTGCAATAACGGTTCAATGCATGTTGGGATTGGTGTGCGATCCTGTTGCAGGATTAGTGGAGATACCTTGTGTTGTTCGCAACGCCAGCGCGGCTGCCATTGCCAATAGCTCAGCGCAAATTGCATTAGCAAACGTAAGCAGTGTTATTCCCGTTGATGAAGTAATTGAAGCGATGGGTGAGATTGGTGCAAGCATGGAAACGCGCTACAAAGAAACTGCACTGGGTGGATTGGCCGCTACCAAAACAGGTAAAGCCATTGCGAAGAGAGTACTAATCCGTGATATTGAAATGTTGCCGGATGAAGATGTTAAATAGTTTTTAACCGCAGAGGGCGCTAAGGAACGCAGAGCTAATTTCAAGATGCAATAACTGAATCTTGTGGTTTATACGCTAACTCAATACTTCAGCAAAACCCTCTGTGTAACTCCGCGTTCTCTGCGGTTAACATTTTTATTTAAAGAACGGAAGATCCAATTCTTTAAGGGCATCAAAACCATAGTATACCAATCCGGTTTGAATGCCAACCCAGAAGAGCGCACTGATAAACATATAAAGAATAATTTTTCCTTTAGGGCTTCCAGAGGCTACAGCAAAAATTCCTCCTCCAATAGGCGATAAAAGCACGGGTGTTAAGAACGCAATGCCAATCAAGCCATACTTTTTCCAAATGCGTGTCATTCTGGAATCAGGCGCTTCGAGTTTCTGTTCCTTCTTCTCAAACCAATGGGGAAATTTTTTGTGAACCCATTCGCCAAAGAAGGCAAAGAGCAATATAGTGGCCATCATGCCTGCTACTGTAGCAATCATCGTAACACCAATGGGCAGACCCGCTGCATATCCTGCCAATGGGCCAAAGAAAAATTTGGCCATACTTGCTAAAAATACCGGAACAACTTTCAAAACCTCTTCCCACATATACTTGAAACTATTACCGTTATTTTTTTCTCACCGAAATTTAGAATAAAGTTGTGCACCGAACGAATGATGTCGTGCGCACGCGCAATAATACTCTATAATAATTTATCTGTCCATGAAACTACTTCAACAGCTTTGTAAAATCCAGGCTCCCTCCGGAAACGAAATCCGCCTGAAAGAGTTTTTGCTTTCTTATATCGAAAAGGAAATGAAAAAATGGAAAGTAAAGCCAGAGATTTTTCATGGAGACGAATTTCAGGATTGTATTATTTTAAAGTTTGGCAAACCTCGCACAGCAATTTTCGCACACATGGATAGTATCGGGTTTACGGTTCGATACTTTAATCAACTTTTACCTATTGGTAGTCCAGACGCGGAAACAGGTATCTGGCTGGTCGGTGAAGATAGCTTGGGGGCAATTGAATGTGAGTTAGAGCTTGACGAGCACAATCATGCATTCTATAAATTTGGAAGAGTGATCGATCGCGGAACCACGCTTACCTATAAGCCGAACTTTCGCGATACAAAATCATATGTTCAATCGCCTTACCTTGATAACCGACTTGGTGTTTACAATGCATTGAAAGTTGCTGAGAATTTAAAAGACGGTGTGATCGCTTTTAGTTGTTGGGAAGAACATGGAGGGGGATCAATGCCTTACCTTATTAAATTCATTTCAAAAAAATGGAATGTAAAGCAAGCACTTGTTTCTGACATCACCTGGGTTTCAGATGGTGTTGAGCATGGAAAAGGTGTTGCCATTTCAATGCGCGATAGAAATCTTCCGAGAAAAACTTATGTCGATCGCATTATAGAAATTGCACGCAAAAGAAAAATTGATTTTCAATTAGAAGTAGAAGGAATGGGATCGAGTGATGGGCGTGAAATACAAACCTCACCATACCCTATTGATTGGTGTTTTGTTGGTGCGCCAGAAGCAAATGCTCACACGCCAAATGAAAAAGTACACAAGCATGACATCGACACAATGATTGAGTTGTATGGGTGGTTGATGAAAGATCTCTGATTTACAAAATTTTCGAGCTAGAAAAGATCGTAATTCTTTCTTGAGAATTTGCAATGATACCCCATCGTGATACCACTCATCACAAATACATTTGCCTAATCTTGTTTTGGCTGCTTAGTTTTATCAATTTGATATCATAATTACCAAACTACCTATGAAACTTTCTACGAGCCGAAGAGATTTTATCAAGACAACCGCCCTCGCGAGTGCCGGCTTCTCTCTGTTGAATTCAACTATTCTATTTGCAAAAGACAAAGAAGCTAAAGTGCGATTGGGAATTATAGGTGTTGGCTTCCGCGGACAAAATCATCTTGAACTTGCGTTGATGCGAAACGATGTAGAGGTTGTTGCTATTTGCGATATGCAACAGTCTATGATCGATATGAGTAAAGAGATTGTAAAAAAATCCAATAAACCCATGCCACAGATTATTGTGGATGGTCCACTTGGCTATAAAAAACTTCTGGAGAATAAAAACATTGATGGCGTAATCATCGCCACACCATGGGAGTGGCACACACGAATGTGCCTCGATGCAATGAATGCAAAAAAATATGTTGGGTGTGAAGTAATTACGGGAATGACCATAGAAGAATGCTGGGAACTTGTTCATACATCTGAACGCACAGGTATGCCTTTGATGATGCTAGAGAATGTTTGTTACAGACGCGATGTTATGGCAGTGTTGAATATGGTGCGACAAAATATCTTTGGCGAGCTCGTTCATTTACAAGGTGGATATCAACATGATTTGCGAGAAATAAAATTTAATGATGGAAAAACAGATCCGGGAATTGGAGCAGAGTTTGGCGAGAATGGATTTTCAGAAGCACAATGGCGCACGCAACATTCGGTTCATCGCAATGGCGATCTTTATCCTACTCACGGCATCGGACCTGTTGCCATGATGGCCAACATCAATAGAGGTAATCGTTTCACTGAATTGGTTTCGTATTCATCTAAAGCAAGAGGGCTTCATGACTATGTGGTGAAAACAGGAGGAGAAAATCATTCGAATTCAAAAGTAGAGTTTAAGCTGGGTGATGTAGTGACCACCATGATCAAATGCGCTAATGAAGAAACTATTTTACTGCAACACGATACCAATCTTCCAAGGCCATACTCATTAGGATTCCGTGTGCAAGGAACAAAAGGTATTTGGATGGATGTAAACAAATCAATTTACATAGAAGGACAAAGTAAACAACCACACCGTTGGGATGAAGCACAGGCCTGGCTTGATAAATACGATCATCCCCTTTGGAAAAAATACGGAAGTGATGCTGCCGGTGCCGGGCATGGTGGAATGGACTGGTTTGTATTGCATGCTTTTGTTGAAGCCATCAAAAGAAAAACCAATACACCTCAGGACGTATACGATGCTGTAACCTGGAGCGCCATTACACCTCTTTCTGAAACATCCATTCGTTTGGGTGGAGAAACAATTGATTTCCCAGACTTCACACAAGGCCAATGGATGTATCGAAAGAACTCCTTTGCTTTGGATGATTCGTATTAGTACAATCGTTAATAACTAATCGATTAACGATTAACGGATAACGATTAACCAAAACCTTCTGCATTTTTTAAATTCTTCTATCTTTGCGCTCCGAAAGTTGGAAAAGGATGAAAATTAAAGAGTTAGAGTTCGAAAAGTTCATTGCTGAAGTAGATATTCAGAAGAAAGTAAAAGCTCTTGCTAAGCAGATTAGCGCAGATTATAAAGACAAAACACCCGTTTTTCTTCCTATCCTCAATGGATCGTTCATGTTCGCTTCTGATTTAATAAAAGAGATTGACATACCTTGTCGTACATCGTTTGTAAAAATTTCTTCCTATCAGGGAACACAAACAACAGGTCAGCTAACCACCCTGATCGGATTAGAAGAAAGTTCTTTCAATCAGGATTTAATTATCATAGAAGATATTGTGG
>ENA-UOWO01000881-UOWO01000881.1-activated-sludge-metagenome-genome-assembly--contig:-NODE-881-length-41681-cov-27.472950_pt1 | contig 41681 bp, 30 predicted proteins | sample MGYA00238148_ERZ761564 | MGnify/ENA primary metagenome ERZ761564 (study PRJEB28885, sample SAMN05720194) | activated sludge metagenome | isolation source: Anaerobic digester | place: USA... | reverse complement strand
GCGGAAGAAAATAAGTGGGCCTCACCCCCCGGCCCCCTCTCCAAGAGAGAGGGGGCCGGGGGGTGAGGCCACACGCTACTAACCACATAACAAATATATCATGCAAGAGAACGGAACCAAGACCGCTCCAAAGCCCCGGACCGCCCGCGAAGACCGCTACCAGCACCACGATTATTACCTGGTAGACGACCTGCTTTCTTCCGAACACCTGCTCGCCCGCGACGCGGTACGCGACTGGGTGAAGGCGGAAGTAAGCCCGATCATTGAAGATTACGCCAACCGCGCCGAATGCCCCACGCACCTGTTCAAAGGACTTGCCGAAATCGGCGCTTTCGGTCCTTCGCTCCCGGCCGAATACGGCTGCGGCGGCATGGACGAGATCGCGTACGGCGTCATCATGCAGGAACTGGAACGCGGCGACTCCGGTATCCGCTCCATGGCTTCCGTGCAGGGTTCGCTGGTGATGTACCCGATTTATAAATTCGGTTCCGAAGAACAACGCAAACATTACCTGCCCAAACTGGCAAAAGGAGAACTCATCGGCTGCTTCGGCCTCACCGAACCCGACGCAGGCTCCGACCCCGGCAGCATGATCACCAACGTGAAGGACGACGGCGATTCCTATATCCTCAACGGCGCGAAAATGTGGATCACCAATTCACCTATTGCCGACATCGCAGTCGTCTGGGCCAAAAACGAGGAAGGCAAAATCATCGGCATGATCGTCGAAAAAGGTATGAAAGGCTTCTCGGCGCCTGAAATCCATGGCAAATGGTCGCTGCGCGCCAGCATCACCGGCGAACTCGTGTTTGAAGACGTGCGCGTACCGAAGAAAAACGTACTGCCCGGCGTGGTCGGTCTGCGCGGACCGCTTACCTGCCTCACCAAAGCCCGCTACGGGATCGCCTGGGGCGCAATGGGCGCAGCGCTCGACTGCTACGATTCCGCTTTGCGTTATTCGAAAGAGCGCGTGCAGTTCGGCCGTCCGATCGGCGGGTTCCAGTTGACACAAAAGAAACTGGCCGAAATGATCACCGAGATCACCAAGGCGCAACTGTTATCCTGGAGACTCGGCGTATTAGCCAACGAAGGTAAAATGACCGCCGCACACGTATCGATGGCCAAACGCAACAACGTATTCATGGCCCTTACCATCGCCCGCGAAGCGCGGCAGATCCACGGCGGCATGGGCATCACCAACGAATACCCGGTGATGCGCCACATGATGAACCTGGAAACGGTGCTGACCTACGAAGGTACACACGACGTACACCTGCTCATTACGGGCCACGACGTTACCGGTCTCGATGCTTTTAAATAAACCGACACGTTAAAATATACTTAAACGGCTTGCAGAGATTCCTCTCCGCAGGCCGTTTTGCTATGATTTAGTCCTGTTTTTATGACTAACTGGTTCATAAATGCTTTTTTCATCGAAAACCGGACATTAAAACTTACAATCCAGACGTTTATGCCCGAACATTTGCGTTACGGTTATTCGTGACAATTCATTCCTCACAACGTAATTACTTCGAATGGCATAGGCTTTGCTAGTCACATATGCACTAATCGAAACATGAGAAGCATGAGAAATAAGCTTAAACCTTGGTGTTTTTCCCTCGTTCTGGCGCTCCCTTTCGGGATGTCGGCGCAAAAAGATGCCCCTATTGTATTGACCAACCCGTCGTTTGAAGACCTGCCTAAAATGGGTGAAACCCCCGCCGGCTGGTACAACTGCGGCAAAGCCGGCGAAACGCCTCCCGACGTGCAGCCCGGCGGCTGGACGGTGGCCAAACCCGCTAACCACGGCCAAACCTACCTCGGCCTCGTGGTGCGCGACAACGAAACCTGGGAAGGTGTGGGCCAACGCCTGCCGCGCCCGGTGGAATCGGGACAGTGCTACGAATTCAGCCTGGACCTGTGCCGCGCGGAACTGTACCTGAGCGTCAGCCGCGTCACCGGCGAGGATGTAAACTACGCCGTTCCTGCCCGCGTCCGTATCTGGGGCGGCATGGGATACTGCGACGCAAGGGAATTACTGGCGGAAACGTCCATTATTACCAACACGCGCTGGCTGACCTACAATTTCCGGTTCACGCCGAAAGGAAATTACACTTACCTGATGATAGAGGCCTACTACAAAACGCCGATCCTGTTTCCTACCAACGGGAACGTGCTGGTCGACAATGCCTCCGCTATCAAGCCCGTGCCCTGCAATCCGGACAAGATGCCGGATGCGAAAAAGCCGCCGCTGGCTGCCAAAGCGCCACCCAAGATCAGCCCGACCGCGCCGAGGGTAACGACCGCGCCGAAAGTGGACACACCTTCCCGCAAACCGGAACCCAAACCCGCAGTGGCAAAAATCGAACGCAAGGTGATGAAAACCGGCAAAATTTACCGCCTGGAACGCCTGTATTTCGACGCCAATAAATACGAGATCAAACCGGAAAGCGAACCCGAACTCACGTCGCTCTACGATTTTCTGGTGAATAACCCCGACGTCGTCATCGAGGTCGGCGGACATACCAACAACGCCATGTGGCCCAACGAGGCTTTCGCCGAAGAACTGTCCACCAACCGCGCCAAAGCAGTCGCCAACTGGCTCGTCGGCAAGGGTGTCGGCAACGACCGCGTCCAGTACAAAGGCTACGGATGGAAATATCCGATTCAGCCGAATACTACGCCGGAAGGCAAGAAAAAGAACCAGCGGGTGGAGGTGAAGGTGCTGACGATGAACGGGTAGGAATGATGAATGATGAACGATGAACGATGAATAGCGATAAGGGTTTATGGGAACGCTCCCATAAACCCTTATCTTTAACTCATCATTCATCATTCATCATTCATCATTCATCATTCATCGTTCATCGTTCATCATTCATCACTCCCCATGAACAGAACTTTTATTCTCTTCTTTTTGATGCTGACTTTGGTCATTCAGAAAAATGCAGCCCAGCAGGCGATGTTTGGACAAACCGGCAAAGGGGTGATCATGGAGGCCAAATACAAGGTGTGGGTTCGTACGGACAAAGCAGTTCCGGTAGCCGGCATTTTATATGAAACAGGCGATTCTTCGGTGACCGTGATGAAAAAAGTCTTCCACTGGCGCCGGGAGCCCATTTCACTGGAAACTATTCCTGTAAAAAATATCCGGGCCATTAAAACCCGTGTCAGGTGGCAGCCGCTCGGCGGTATGATGTTGGGCGCTTTGGCGGGCGGGGTTATTGGAGGTTTGATCGTCAAATCGTCTGTCGGAAGTTGTCAGAATTGCCTTTTTCCCGAACCGGGATTCGGCACCTTTTTCGGGACGACGCTGGGATCAAGTGCGGGCATCCTGGCGGGCGGTGTAGCGGGCAGTTTGATTCGAAAAAAAATTACCCTTTCAGGCAGACAAGACACGTACAACCTGCAACGCGAAAAAATAAAGAAACTCAGCGTGACAGGCAGATGAACCACTCAGCGTTCATCATTCATCGTTCATCATTCTTTACGCGAACATCCGCAGCGCATTCTCCGTCGTCACCCGCGCAATTTGCGCTTCGGGCATCACTTTCGCTTCCGACAGCATTTCGGCGGTCTGGCGGATGTAGGCACTTTCGTTGCGTTTGCCCCGGTACGGCACGGGCGGCAGGTAGGGCGCGTCGGTTTCCAGCACAATGTGTTCGAGCGGTATTTCCCGCAGAATAACCGGCAATTCCGATTTCGGGTAGGTGAGTGTACCGCCGATTCCGAGCATAAAACCGAGTCCGGTCATTTCCCTGGCTTCTTCCAAAGTGCCTGAAAAGCAGTGAAAAATGCCGCGCAGGCGTCCGTCCTGGGCTTTTCGCACCATTTCGAGGCATTCCTGGTTGCTTTCGCGGGAATGGATGATGATAGGCCGGCCAAGGTCTTTCGCCCATTCGATCTGTTTGGCAAACGCGATTTTCTGAATATCCAGTGTGGATTTGTCCCAGTAGAGGTCGATACCCGTTTCGCCGATGCCCGCCCAGGTGCGTTTGCCGAGCCATTGCTCCACGATTTCCAGTTCTTTCCGGTAAGTGGTGGCTTGTACGGAGCCGGGATGGAGGCCCATCATGGCGAAGCAGTGCTCCGGAAATTCGGCTTCCAGCGCCAGCATGCCGTCGATGGATTCGGCGTCGATGTTGGGCAGGTACATGCGGATAACGCCGGCCGAAATGGCGCGTTTGACCATGTCGGTGCGGTCGGCGTCGAATTTATGGGAGTACAGGTGCGTGTGGGTATCGATGAGGTGGTTCATAACGGGCGCAAAGGTAAAACAAATGCGGTTTTCTGAGAAAGAAACGCGGAGGACGGGTTTTTAACCACAAGGGACGCAAAGGGTTTTCACAAGGTGCACAATGGGGAGGTACTCTTACTTTGTGTCCCTCGTGGCTTGGTGGTTTTAAAATATTAACCACAAAGCCACAAAGGGCACAACGCGTAGAGTACTCTTACTTTGTGTCCCTTGTGGCTTTGTGGTTTTTATTTTTTAACCACAAGGGACACAAAGGTTTTTCACAAGGAAAACAATGGGTGGTGTACTCTTACTTTGTGTCCTCGTGTCTTTGTGGTTTTTATTTTTTAACCACTAAGGCACAAAGACACTATGCGTGATGTCCTCTTTATATTTCCTTGTGGTTAAAAAAAATCCACCACGCACCCATTTCAAAAAAACGTATTTTTAGGCGCATTTCCCAAAACGCACTACCTATGAAAAAAACGCCCGAAACACTCCGCCTCACCCTGCTCATCGCCGCACTCACCATCCTCATCGGATTCCTCGGCGAACTCATGCCCGCCGATTTTCAACAAAACATGGAAACCTGGGCCACCGCCACGCTCGGCATTTCCTACATGACTTTGTGGATCATCGCGACCGTTCTGATCGCCGCCGTTTTCCTGTACCTCGTGTGGAAAGAAGCGCTGGGCAAGGAAACAACGCCCGAAACGCCTGCACAACCTGAAAAAGCGCCCGTGACCGTCACCAACAGCAAAAACGTGGTCACCAACTCCAGCATCCAGGCCGGCGGAAACGTGCACATCGGCGACACCACCACTGTGAACAATGAAGGCGCGAACATCAAAAACCAGTTCAACGGCGGCACGTTCAACGATACCACCTTTCAGTGACCATGGCGGAAAATATTCACAATCAGTTCAATAACTCGGTTTTCAACAACCCGGTGTTTCAGTCGGGCGGAGTGGCAGGAAAACTCGAACACGTGCTTGTTGCCGCCGGCGCAGGCGTTCCCGACAGTTTTCGCGGCCGCGAACGGGAACTCGAAGACATCCGCACCCTGCTCACCACGCGCCAAAGCGCCCTCGCCCTCGTGAATGCAGAAGGCGGTATGGGCAAAACCACCCTGGCTGCCAAGTACTGGCAGATGTACGAGAAAGACTATCAACACGTCGCCTGGCTTTTCTGCGAAAAAGGTATCCTGACGGCCCTGCGCGACCAGTTGCCCGTGCCGCTCGGACTCGTGGAAACCCTCAACCAGTACGCCGACAAGCCCGACAAGCAGGTGCAGGTGATCAAAAACGCTATGGCGAACCTGCCCAAAGACTGCCTGCTGGTGCTCGACAACGCCAACGAACCCGCACACATCGACGGATTTTTGCAAATGATGACCGGCCTCGGCTGGCACGTACTCATTACCTCCCGCTGCTCCGACCTGCTGCCCGACGCCGAATACCGCATCAGCAGCCTGCCCCCCGAGCAGGCGAAAGATCTCTTCAGGAGCAATTACACGGAAGACACGCCGGAATTCGAGCCGCTGCTCGACCGGTTTCTGGTGGCCGTGGGCTACAACACACTGTGCATCGAGATATTCAGCAAGAACCTGCGCGAAGGCAATCCCCTGGGCTATACGTTTGAAAAATTCCTTGGACAACTGGAAACGCAGGGACTTTTCCTGGGCGAAAACTCCTTTGAAATAAAATCTGATTACGCCCGGCAGGTAGTGGGCGAAACTGTGAGCGTGACGGATCGGATCATCGATGCCTTGTACCACCTCGATACCTTGGACCAAGCGGAAACGGATCTGCTCACCACGTTCGCTCTCCTGCCCGCCGAAAACCACGCCATCCTGGTGTTGAAGGAATTAATCGCCGCCGAATCGCCCGCACAACTCAAACGCGCTTTGGATGCGCTGGCCCGCAAAGGATGGATTGCTGCGAATGCGGGTACGTACCGCATCAGTCCGGTGGTGCAGAAGATTGTGCTGCATCGGAACAAGGAGCGGCTGTGGGAATTGGGAGCGCCGGTGGTGGAGCGGCTGAACGGGATTTTTGAAAACGAGGGGTTTCATTCTAAAAATATTACGACGGCGGCTCCTTTTGCGGAACTGGTGTTCGGCCTGGTGGATAATTTGAATACAGGCGCTAATGAGTTAGCCGATTTATATCATGGATTATGGGTTTACTACAATGCTAACGGCAGTTTGGCAAAGTCATTAGATACGGTGGAGCGATCATGCACCTATTGTAATCGCTTCGACCTCAAATTCTATTTAGCGACCTCCTATGAAAAACTGGGCGAAACGCACAGCGCGCTGGGGAATCTGGATCGTGCCTTAGCTTATTTTGAAAAGTACAATCAGTTGGAAAAAGAACTGTACGACTCGTATCCGCAAAATATATCGTTCAAAAACGGCCTGGCGATCTCCTATTCCAAACTGGGCTCCACGCACAGCGCGCTAGGGAATCTGGATCGTGCCTTGACTTATTTTGAACAGTACAATCAGTTGGAAAAAGAACTGTACGACTCGTATCCGCAAAATGTATCTTTCAAAAACGGCCTAGCGGTCTCCTCTCAATACCTTGGCGACACGCACAGTGTGCTGGGGAATCTGGATCGTGCCTTGACTTATTTTCAACAGTATAATCAATTAGAAAAAGAACTGTACGAAGCGTATCCACAAAATGTTGAATTCAAAAACTTCCTGGCAATCTCTTGTCAATTTCTTGGCGGCACGCACAGCGCGCTGGGGAATCTGGATCGCGCCTTGACTTATTTTGAACAATACAATCAGTTGAAAAAAGAACTGTACGAAGCCTATCCGCAAAATGTAACGTTCAAAAACGGCCTGGCGATCTCGAACTACAAACTCGGCGAAATCAACTGCGACCACCTTTCCGACCGCCCTAAGGCAAAAGCGTGGTTTCAGCAGGCCGAAGCGCTCTGGCTGGAACTCGTGCGCGATGCGCCACAATATGCCCAGTTTCAACAGTTTTTGGGCATTGTGCAGCAGGATTTGGCAGCGTTGGAATGAGTGTAGCAGCAGATTCCGCCAAAGCAAGCGCATCAAAAACGCAGTAAAAAGAACAAAACAGGCCTGTCAGTCGCGTCCGGATGACACCCTGCTATGGGTAAATAATGGCGTTTTTTTACTGTATTCTGAATTCAAATCCTCAAAAAATACCCCCGTTTAGGTCTTTTTGAGAAGTGTTTGGGTTGTTTACCCAAACGTTTGGGTCTATTTGAGATGTGTTTAGGTTGGTGAACCCAAACGTTTAGGTCTTTTTGAGAAGTGTTTGGGTCCCCAACCTAAGCGTTTGGGTTCCCGACCCAAACTTTTAGGTCTCGGACCCAAACACTTCTCAAAAAGACCTAAACGCATCTCCATTCGACCTAAACGGATCGTTACAGAAGCGGATGGCATCTCTGGAGAACCTAAACGGATGGGGATGGAACGGGAACACTTCTTAATGGGACCGGAACGGATAGTGATGGGACCTGAATGCATGTACATGGGACCTAAATATGACCCATCCTAAAAGAAGGTAACACCCGTCCACTCTACGAGGGAAAAGCAACCACCAACCCGCCCGTAGAGCGGACGGGCCCCGACAGGGTGACAAGGCATCTGTTGTTATTTGAAGCGAAAAGATTTTCATTACCCACACCGCGCCCAAATTTTTCCAAGAAAAATCCCCCTTCCCTTTTTCACATTCTCCCCGATACCGCTATCTTTGCCGCCGCTTCAGCGGAGCATCGTTTTTTGGCATTATCCTTGAACGGGAGTACGCGCAGGCAACAAGCCACTTTAGCTCAGCGGTAGAGCAGCTGATTCGTAATCAGCAGGTCGAGGGTTCAAATCCCTTGAGTGGCTCCATTCAGAAGTGAGAGGGTGAGAAGTGAGACCGGAGATAGTTTTGGACCTAGTGCATAGAAAGTGTTTGGTGATACCTTTTCCCAAACATCGTCATACGGGATGTAGCGCAGCCCGGTAGCGCGCGTCGTTCGGGACGACGAGGTCGCTGGTTCGAATCCAGTCATCCCGACCTTTTTTATAAAACGCAATTATCTGTTCGTCAGGTAATTGCGTTTTTTTTACCACTGATTTTGACCGCTGATTCAAATGATTTTTAGGAAAACATGATTGGCGTGCTGCTGGAAGGGATTATCAGTACTTCTCTCCAGCAGATTAAAATCATGTATTTCATATAAATCATTCAAATTAGCGGTCAACAATCATGTTTTCATCATAATCATTCAAATCAGCGGTCAACAATCAGCGGTCAATAATCATTCAAATCAGCGGTCAAAATCAGTGGTGGCAAAGCCTCCTTTTGAACCCAACTCACCTATTTTTGTCTTCTTCAAAGCATACTTACTCACCACTCCACAATGGCACTCACCCACCTCGACGAACAAGGCAAGGCCGCCATGGTCGACACCAGCGAAAAGCAGCCCACCCGGCGCAGCGCCACCGCGCGCAGCATTGTCGTGTTGCCTGCGGCAGTGCTGGCTGCTCTCAGCGACGGCACGCAATTGCATTCCGCCAAGGGCAGCGTGTTTCAGACCGCCATACTGGCCGGTATCATGGCCGCCAAAAAAACCGGCGATCTGATTCCCCTCTGCCACCCCATCGGACTGGATCATTGCCATATCGACATACATTTGAATGAAAATCAACACGTTGTGATCGACTGCACGGCTACCGTTACCGCCAAAACCGGCGTCGAAATGGAAGCGCTCGTCGGCGCCAGTATGGCCGCCCTCACCGTGTACGATATGTGTAAAGCGTTGTCGCACGATATTGTAATTCAGGAAACCCGCCTGATGGCGAAAACGGGCGGGAAAAAAGATTTTTTTAGGGTTGATAAGGGTTGATAAAGGTTGATGAGGGTTGATATTCAACCGCTCGATAAATGAACAAATTCCCTCTTTTCCCGAGTAGTTGAATATCAACCCTCATCAACCCTTATCAACCCTTATCAACCCTTATTAACCTTCATCAACCACCTCCACCATGCTCCACACCAAACATACCCGCCTCTCCCGCCCCGCGCTCGGCCGTTTCGGTCGCAATGAATGGGCTATCCTCGGCACCAACTGCGGCGCTATCCGCTTATTGGCGCAGCACCTCGTAGATGCGTTGAGCGACCGCTACCATTGCGGTTACGTGGATGCCGACCATACGGATGCCGATCACCCCGTACTGCCGGGTATGCTCGCTGCGGGCGCCCGGGTGGAATACACGGATGCGATTGGAAGCCACCGGCTGAACGTGCATGCCGACTGGAACACGCACCAGTTCCGGCAGGTGTTCAACGACACTGATCTGCTGCTCGTCAATGGCAACCACCACGAAGTGGCACGGCAGATCATTGTCATAGACCCGGCCAAGGAACATTCTCTGCACAAACGCCTGGATCAACTGACGGACGTGCGATTGATTTTACTGTTGGATAACGCAAACCAGGCCTTTGATTTTCTGCAAGATGCGTTGCCGGAGTTTGATGAAATTCCGCAATTGCACCTGAGCGACCACGCCGGAATCCTGCAATTTTTCGAACGGGAAATGCAGCAATCCATTCCGCTCGTCAACGGACTGGTGCTGGCCGGCGGCAAAAGCCTGCGCATGGGTCGCGACAAAAGTGCGATGGAATGGCACGGCAAACCGCAACGCGAATACCTGGCGGATTTGCTGTCGGAACGCTGCGCCGAGGTGTTCATTTCCTGCCGCGCCGGACAGGAAGCGGAACTGCAAACGAACTATGCTACCCTACCCGATACCTTCACCGACCTCGGTCCGTTCGGCGCCATCCTCTCGGCGTTCAGGCACGCACCCGACCGCGCCTGGCTGGTAGTGGCCTCCGACTTGCCGCTGCTGGATGCTAACACACTGGATTTTTTAATAAAAAACAGGCAACCGAAACATGCGGCCACGGCTTTTGAAAGCCCGTTCGATCAAATGCCGGAGCCGCTCATAACTATTTGGGAGCCCAAAAGTTATAATACGATGCTTTCCTTCCTGGCTCAGGGTTATTCCTGTCCGCGCAAGGTGCTGATGAACTCGGATGCCCGGATTGTAAGCGCGCCGGAGCCCGACAAACTGACGAATGTGAATACGCCTGAAGATGCAACGCGGATTACGCAGATGGATAGCGGATTTCCGCGGATTTGATTGCGGGGGAGTTGAGAATTGCAACTTTTTATATGAAACATTTGACCCGTGAATAAAGTAGAATAAAGCCTTACCAATCATCCAATCCGCGGAAATCCGCTTTAAATCCTCGAAATCCGCATTGCAACTTATGAAGATCCAAATCCGCACGTTTGGCATTGCCCGGGAAATTTGCGGCGGCGCATCCATTCAGGTGGAAATGCCGGAGCATGCCACTGCCGGCGAACTGAAACAACATCTGACGGAACAATTTCCGCGCCTGGCAGCACTGGCCTCGTTTCTGGTGGCTGTCAATGAAGAATTTGCCGACACAGATACGCGCATTCAGGCAGGCGACGAGGTCGCGATTATTCCACCCGTCAGCGGCGGCTAAAATTCCGGAACCTACCATGGACATATTTCTGAAAATATCGGACGAACCGCTGGACGTGCTTTTCTGCATCGGCCTGGTTACCCAACCGGCCTGCGGCGGCATCGACGTTTTTATCGGAACGGTACGGGATGCTACCAAAGGCAAACATGTGCTCCGGCTTGAATTCGAAGCCTACGAAGCCATGGCAATCCGCGAAATGCGTCGCATTGCCGAAACGGCTTTTGAAAAATGGCCGGTACAGGCGCTGGCTATCCACCACCGGACGGGCGTGCTACACCCCGGCGACATTGCGGTCATTATCGCCGTATCGGCCGCACACCGGGATGCCGCGTTCGATGCGTGCCGGTTTGCCATCGATACGTTGAAACAGACTGTGCCGATCTGGAAAAAAGAGGTGTTCGAGGACGGGGAGGTTTGGGTGGCGGCGCACCCGTGAGAGAAGTGAGAGGGTGAGAAGTGAGAAGTGAGAGAGGCTTCGCTCTTGGGAGGGGTTTTGATTTTTGGGGAAATGGCTTCTCCGAAGCCGGTGGTAATGCTGGGGATCTCTCATTTTATTTCAACACCGCTTCCAAGCCTGCCACAAACACCAGCACGGCCGTCCAGCGGCGAATCAAAACAGGATTGAAACGACCGGCGCTGACGCGCGATCCCAGTTGCCCGCCCACCAGAACGGCAGCGCCGAGCAGCGTGATACGGCTCCAGTTTATTCCCGGGGGCAAGTGGGAAAGTTGACCTGCAATACCTGAAATGGAGTTGACCAGAATAAAAACACTGGCAGTAGCGGCAATTTTGCGGGCCGTATCCCACCGAAAAAAATGCAGCACCGGCGAAAGAAAAATACCGCCGCCGATACCGACCATACCGGACAGCCAGCCGATAGCGCCGCCCAGGAACCCGTCGCGAACGGGCTGCGGTTTCGATTCCAGGTTTTCCTCCCTGCGCTGGGGCTGAAACCACAACAGCGCGGCCGCCAGCAGCAGACTGGCGCCCAGCAAATGAAAAAACGTTTCCTGGCTGATGCGCATTTTAGCGCCCAGATAAGCCGCCGGCACGCTCACGGCCACCAGGGGCAGGATTTTCCGAAAATCGACTTGCCTGTTTTGGAAAAAAATCAGCGTACCGCCACCCACCACAATGATGTTGCAGATCAGTGCAGCCAGCCGCATTTCCTGAAACGGAATGGCTGCCAGCGCCAGCAGGGCCAGGTAACTCGAACCGCCGCCGAAGCCGACGGAAGCGTAGACGAATGCAATTGCGGCAAAGAGGATCGGAAGCAGCCAGTCTGGAATCATCCGGAAAAAGGAGGGTTGTCGTGTTTGAATGGGTGTATTGCAGTCACCCGGTGCTTACTTGCCCAAAAACGCCCGGATAATGGCAAATTCCTTTTCCGGTTCTTCCACCTGCGGATTGTGGCCGCTGAATTCGAACATTTCAAACTGTGCCTGCGGGCAGTAGGTTTTGTATTTGACCATCATCCAGGGCACCGCTACCCGGTCGTATCGGCCGGCTACGATCAGAATGGGCATTTTCAGGGATTTTAGCTGCTGGCGGAAGTCGAAATTGCCGATATCGCTGCCCACGATAAAATCTCCGTCCTTGCCCACCATCTGGTAATACAACGCCGAATTAAAAGAGTTGGGATAGGGTTTGCGTCTTTTCCCTCTGAAATTAGCCGGGTTGTAGGCGTACAAAAAACCGTAGGGTACCCGGCCGTAAATCTCCTGGTGAATCGGGTCGCTCGAAATCGCCCCGGCTTCCCTTACTTTCATCAGCGTGTCCCACACTTCCGGGTAATTGGTCATGATTTCGTGGTTCGAATTGTCGTCGTTGGCCTGCCACATCACAAAACTGTGGAAGGTGTTGGCGAGAATCAGGTGCTTCACGCGCTCCGGATATTTGATGGCATATCCCTGCGCGACGAGGCCGCCGTAGGAATGCCCCAGCACGTTGATGCTGGAAAAGCCCATGGCCTTGCGCAGGCCCTCCAGATCTTCGATATCGCGTTCGAGGGTGTATTGCCGCACGTCTGCTGCGGTATCGGATTTTCCGCGTCCGAGACCGTCATAATAGACAAGGGTGTTGGTCGTCGACAGAGAATCAAAACTTCTCAACCCGTAGTGAGAACCGCCCGGTCCGCCGGCGATAAAAAAGAGCGGATCACCTTTTCCAAAACTGACGGTCCAGAGTTTGGCGCCATTGACGGTGTAGTATTTGCCGTCGGTCTGGCTTTCGGGGAAGCCCTGGGCGGACAGCAACAGGGGCAGAAACAGGAGCAGGAGGATGTTTTGAATGACTTTCATGTGAGGTGTTGAATTTGGGGAGTGAAGATAGGGTGTTTTTGACTTTGTGCGTAGAGGAGATGGGGACGCGGATTTTGCGGATTAAATGGATTAATTAAGTGGCCTGACGGCCACTTGTATTTGATTTCTTATGGATTTGGCCGCCTTCGGCGGATGGCTAATTTTTAACCACAAGGGGCACAAAGGGATTGCACAAAGGGCACTAAGTGCGGAGTACTCTTAACTTTGTGTCTTCGTGTCTTTGTGGTTTATATTTTTTAAAACCACTAAGGCACAAAGGACACTACGCGTGATGTCCTCTTCCTTTGTGTCCCTTGTGCAATCCCTTTGTGACCCTTGTGGTTAAATAAAACCTCAACCTAGAATTCCACCACAATCCCCACACTGGGCAGCAACGAACCCTCCGTATTTTCGATCAGGAAGGGTATGGCATTGCTGCCGTCGGCCTGTAGCGGTTTGTTGTCGGTAGTGACGAAGGCGGAGCCGTCGGCCGTGCGCTGGAAGGTGTAGGAAGGCGGCGCCGGATTCACAGTGCTCAATACGTTTTGTATATCGATGAACACGTCGAGGGTTGCCCTGCGGAAGTTCCATTTTTTATCGATGCGGATATCCAGTTGGCTGAAATTGCCCAGACGCAGGGCGTTGAGCTTCGTGTAATCGAGTACACCCGTACCGATGGAAGCATAGTTGAGGCGGCTGGCTTCCAGGTCGAGCGGAGTATACGGAACGCCCCCTTGCAGCCGGTATTTCAGGCCCAGTTCCCAGTTGCGGCGCAGTTTGTATCCCGTCAGGAGCGATAACAGCAGGCGGTTGTCCCATGCCGAGGGAGAGAGTTGGCCGTCGAGGTTGCTGAATTTCGACCAGAAATAGGTGAAAGATCCGGTGAAATAGAGGCTTTTATTCAGTTTTTGCTGCGCGAACAATTCCATCCCGTAAGCTTCGCCGCGGCCAGTGGCCAGCACCGGCTCGTTGCCGAGGATGCCGAATCCGCCGCCCTGGTTGGCGAGTGAAACGCCGTTGAAAACGCTCACAGGATAATCGGCGTACTGTTTGTAAAATCCTTCGAGGGTGAGTCGCAGAATGCGGCTGGGTACAAATTCAAGTCCGGCTACGTAGTGATCGGAGCGCAGGTACGGCTGATCCTGGTTGACCAGGCTGCCCGAATCGTCGCGGTAACCCAGCACCGTGTAAAGCGGCATTTTGTAGTAGCGGCCGATGGAAGCGTTCGCTTTCCATTTCGGCGCGAAAGCATAACTCAATCCGATGCGCGGGCTCAGGGTTTGCAGCGGGTTGGCGCCATCGTCGGTAAAACTGTTACCATCGGCGCGAATGCCGGCCGAAACCCCCAGCCGGTCGTTGATAAAAGTGCGGTTTACCTGTCCGAATACGCCGAATTTTACAAAGTCGATAGCGGTGGAAAAGCGGCTTTCGAGGGCGGGTTGCACCACCGTTCCGGTTGAGTCGAGCACAGCGGCACGCAGGCGGGTGTAAGCGTTGTTGTTGTATTTGACGTACTGAGCCATAGCGCCGGCGCTGAATTTCCAGTTACCGGCGTACCGGTTGATGTCGAAACGCAACTTGTTTTCAATTTCCTGGCTTTTGATACCGAGGATGCGTTTGGCCTCGTCCGTCTGTTTCGCGTCGGCATTGTCGGTAAACTGATCGAGTTGGTTGTCGAGCATGTTCCGGCTGAATGTCAGGTTCCAGAAACCGTTGTCGATGAGGCGTTTGAGGGCAAATCCCTGGGTATAGTTCCACTGGTTGACGCCCGGTACGGAACTGAGGATATACAGGTTTTCGGGTGTCGATTCTTTGGGCGCTTCAAAGTAAAAATCGTCGATAGCGCCTACGCCCAAGGCGGTAAAAGTGGTTTTGGCATTTATTTTATGGGTCACTTTGTACTGAAAATCCCAGTAATCGGGGCGAATCGGCAGCCCGATCGCCTTGAACAGCAATTGCAGGTACGAGCGTCTTGCCGAGGCGAGGAAGGTGGTTTTTCCATTCTTTTTGCCCAGCGGGCCTTCGGCGGTGATGGCCGTTTCGGAAGCGCCGACGCGCAGGTTGGCCTGCAGGCGCTCGGGGTTGCCGTCGCGCTGGCGGAATTGCAGCACCGACGACAACGCATTGTCGTACCGGGCATTGAAAGCGCTGCTCGCCAGGGTGGCATCTTCAATAAACGCCACGTTGAGGAGGCCTGTGGGGCCGCCGGCAGCGCCCTGCGTGGTGAAGTGGTTGATGACCGGAATTTCCACTCCGTCGAGGTAAAAAACGTTTTCGCTGGGGCCGCCGCCACGGATGATCAGGTCGTTGCGGAAGCCGCCGCCCGTGCCTGCCACGCCGCTCACGCCGGGCAGCGCCTGTACCACGCGGCTGATGTCGAAGTTGCCGCCGGGGTTACTTTTTATTTCTTCCGCCGACAGGTTCTGAATCGAAAGCGGCGTTTCGATAGAGGCGATGCGCACCGAGCGGTTTTCCGTAACGACCACTTCGCCCAGCGATTTGTTGTCGGGCTCCAGTTCGAAATTTAACTGGTTGGCGTTGCCGGTAGTGACGACGACGTTGAACCGCGTTTGGGGCGTGTAACCCAGATAGGAGGCCACGATATTGTACGATTTGGGTGGAATATTGCCAATTTTGAAATTTCCATTGGCATCGGTGACGGCGCCCAGCGTCAGGCCGTCGACCTGGACCGTAGCGCCGATCAGCGCTTCCTGTGTAAGTTTGTCCCTGACGGAGCCGGTCAGGGCGCCGGTGTTTTGACCTTGCAGGGCGCTGCAAAAAAGGAGAAGAAAAAGGGTCGAATAATGCATCAGACAGGGTTATAAGTAGTTATCAGTTATCGGTTATTAGTTATCAGTGTTGATAATCAAGTGTTTGTGAATTTATTTGGTCGCATCCTCACATCTTCGCATCCTCCAAAATTCAGTTGACACTCTATCGTAAATGAATAAAGCCCACGTTCAACACGGACGTAAGTATTTTGTTTGTCTTGGAGGCGTTTTTGAATGATCGGATTATTTTACGCTATCGGGAGCAGTATGAAGTGTACAGGTATTTATTTCGTTTTCCCCGCCCCGCCGTCTGTTCACCGATAAATTTTGCCTGTTTGCCAGGATTTGCGCAGGAATACGCAACCGATGTCGTCATTTTACCGACTTCATTTTTGCTCGGAAGAGCAAACGCTGTATCCATCATTCCTAACAATGCGAATCCTGGGTTAAAGACTGCGAAGCAGTCAAAACTATGTGCTCTCCTTGACGAGCGCCATTTTTGACCACATAGTCACATAGATCACATAGTGTAGCATACTCTAGAGTCTATGTGTCCTATGTGCCTATGTGGTGAAAATCACTTTATGTGTGTTTTGCCGTTAGGGCACATAGTTTAACTGCTTCGCAGTCTTTTTAACCCAGGATTCGCATAAACAGTAAATTTTATCATGTTCAGACCGCTTGTCAAAGCCTTCCTGTCGGCGCTTTTCGCCTTGTATGGTGTAATGTCCACCGCCCAAAACCTCTACGACCCGTCCACGATCCAGGAAATCAGGATCACTTTCGGTTTTTCCAACTGGGATACCCGCCTGGATACGGCGATTGTAGGCGCCGATTCGTACACCATTGCACAAAGCGTGGAAATCAACGGGACGGTGTTCGATTCCGTCGGCGTGAAATATAAGGGCAACAGCAGTTACAATTCGACTAACAAAAAAAATCCGATGCACCTCGAACTCAACCACGTGGTGGGTGGGCAGGCGTACGAAGGCGTTACTGACCTCAAACTGAGCAACGGCGCCGCCGACCCCACGTTCGTGCGCGAGGCCCTGAGTTACTGGATACTCAGCCATTACATGCACTGCCCGAGGGCCAATTTCGCCAAAGTATACGTCAACGGCGTGTATTACGGCCTGATGACCAACGTGGAGCACATCGGCAAGTCGTTTTTGAGCGACCATTTTTCCAGTTCCGGCGGCGCCCTGTTCAAATGCACACCGGTTGGCGGCGCAGGCCCGGGCGCCGGCAGCGCATATCCCACGCTGAAATGGCTCGGTGCGGATTCCTCCTTGTACAGCACGGCGTACGAGATCAAAAGCGATGCAGGCTGGGCAGATTTGCTCGCCCTGATCGATACGTTGAACAATACGACGGCAGCCGTCGATCAGGTGCTGGACGTGGATCGTGCGCTGTGGATGCTGGCTTTCGACAACCTGCTGGTCAATCTGGATTCCTACATCGGCGTTTTTTCCCAGAATTATTACCTGTACAAGGGCGACAACCGGCGTTTCAACAGCATCGTCTGGGATTTGAATATGTCGTTCGGCGGATTTTCCATGCTGGCCGGCAGCGGTGGCGGCATGGGCGGAAGCCTCGACTCGACAGCGATGCGCAACCTGTCGCCGCTGGCCGTTTCTACCGTCGCTGACCGGCCGCTGATCAAAAAACTGCTCGAAAACCCCACGTACAAGCGCATGTACCTGGCGCACCTGCGCACCATTTTGAATGAAATGTTCGTTACCGGCGACTACCTCGACAAGGCGCTCGAACTACAGGCGCTCATAGACGGAGCGGTGCAGACCGACGTGAACAAGTTTTACACCTATGCGCAGTTTATCAGCAATTTGTACTGGGGCGCCACGAGCGGCGGCGGCCCGGGTCCGGGCAGCGGCGGTTCGCCGGGTATCGTGTCGCTGGTAAACGGCCGGAAAAACTATCTTTTATCCAATGCGGAAATCAGCGCCGTGCCGCCCGTCATTTCGGATGTAACCGCTACGCCGTCGCCCGAACTGGACGCGGATGCCTGGGTGACCGCCAAAATTACCGGAACAGCCACGACGACCTGGCTCGGCTGGCGCGGTGCAACCACCGACGTGTTTACCCGCGTGGTGATGTACGACGACGGCCAGCACCAGGACGGAGCAGCGGGCGACGGCGTTTTCGGCGCTTCTTTTCCGGTCAATACACCCAAAACGGAATACTACATTTATTCCGAAAACAGCAGTGCCGGCGCTTTCCTGCCCGCCCGGGCCGAGCACGAGTTTTTCAGCGTCGAAACCAGCCTGTCGGCGCCCGATGCCGGCGACGTGGTGATCAATGAAGTGCTGGCCGACAATACCAACGGCACGGCCGATCAGAACGATGAACTGGAAGACTGGATCGAATTGTACAACAACACCGCAGTCGACGTGAACCTGACCGGACTGTACCTTTCCGACAACCCCGACAACGCTACCAAATGGGCATTTCCGAGCGGCACGGTCATTCCGGCGCACGGGTACCTGGTGGTGTGGGCCGATGAAGACGGGTCGCAAACCGGGCTGCATGCCAGTTTCAAACTAAAGGCATCCGGAGAATTTGTGTCGCTGGCTTCCAGCGCAGGCGTTATCCTCGACAGTATCTCGTTCGGAGAGCAGGATCCCGATCGCAGTTTCGGGCGTTTTGCTAATGGTGTCGGTTTTTTTACAGAAATGCCGCCTACATTTGCTGCCGAAAATCAGTTAACTTCGGGGGTAACCAGTTTGACAAACGCGGGACTGCATATGCGGGTCGCCCCCAATCCTGCCGGCGAATGGGTGACGGTTGCGCTGGGCAAATATTTGCCGGAGGCGCAGTTGCGCATTACCGACGGGCGTGGAGCAACCGTGTTGACAAAGCAGTTATATGATTTTAGCAGCGCTGAAATTCCTGTTTCCGATTGGCCGTCGGGGCTTTATTTCATATCCGTCATTTCCGCCGGAGAGGTTGTGAGCACCGGCAAAGTGGTGGTGGAGTGAGCGCTAAACTGTCTGTTGAAGTAATTAAATTGAGTGTGTCTGGTTTTTAGTGTTTGGTGTACGCGGTAACCAAACACCAAACACTAAAAACCAAACACGCTACTCAAATCTGTATCCGAATTTTTCATGCAAGAGTTCTTTTCCCAGTATGCGAACATTCAGAATCCAACTTTTGAAATGGTGCTTTTTACCTTTCTGTTGGCTTTTGTCTGTGCGTCATCGATCGCCCTCGTGTACTGGATGACCAGCCCGGCCACGCTAAAAACAGGCAATTACATCCAGTCGCTCATCCTGAGTTCGCTGATCGCCACCATGATTTTGCAGAGTATCGGCGATTCGGTGGCATCCGGCCTCGGTATTCTGGGCGCACTCACGATCATCAATTTCCGTACTTCGTTCCGCGATCCGCGCGACATCATTTTTATGTTCGCAGCGCTCGGAACGGGTATTGCCTGCGGTTCGTACGTGTTTATGATTGCCATACTGGGTACGGGTATATTTTGTTTCGTGGCTGTTTGCCTGAAATTCACGCCGTTTCACCTGGGCAACCACGTCATCTGGGAATTGCGGGTTCGCATCGAGGACCGCGAAAAAATTCCCGCCATGGAGCAGATTTTCGAAGAATACTGCCGGCGATGTACCGTGTCGGGTATTCGAAATGAACCGGCCAAAAACGCGGTTCCGGCAGCCCAGGAGCGCGATTACCTGCTGCTGTTTCACGACGACGAGCGCAACCTGGAATTCCTGCAAACGCTGGAGTCGGTGGAAGGTATCAGCCCCCGCCGGTTGAACAAACAATCCGTTACTGAAAACGACCTCGTCGACTGATCCAATCCGAAAAGACATGAAGTTCAATATCCTCTTTCTGCTCCTGCCGGCCGCTATCGGCGCATGTATCTGGATTGCCTATGATTTTCAGAGCCAAAGCGTGAATACCTTTTTCGGAATTGCCGAAACGGAGTCGCAAACGCTGAATTTCGACCGCGATATTGCCGTGCAGGAAGTACGGGTAAAAGCGGGCGACTTTGTCAAAAAAGGGGATACGCTGGCCGTATTTACCCGCGCCGATCTGGATAAAACGGAGGCGGAGCGCCGCGGCGACATGGCGCGCACCGCTACTGAACAGGCTGCAGAAAATACCATTTTACAAAAAGAAAAAGAACTCGTACAAGCGAGGCTGTACGCCAAAATTCGCGAACTCAAAGCCCAGATCGGACTGCTCCGGACGGAAGATTCGCTCAAAACGGCGTACCGGAAAAATATTTATGCCGACCTGGGGGCGGCATCCGAAAACAAACTCGTCGCTGAAAAAACCGCCGCCCTGCAAAAGGAGATCGACGACCAGCAAACGCAGGCCGCCGAAGAAATTCGCCTGCTGGAAGCCCGGCAAACTGCCAACCGCAGTATTGCGCTGGCCAAATCCGGACAATCACAAACGGAAATCGGCTTCGTGCAAACCGAACGCGGGCGTTTGCTGCTGCTGGCGCCCATAGACGGCTATGTGGAAGAGATATTTTTCGGTAAAAACGCGCTGTTGCCGGCACACCGGGATTTGATGAAAATCAATCCGCTGATGCCGAACCGCATTGTTGGGTTCATTCATGAGGCCGCCGATGTACCGTTTTCTATCGGGCAAACGGTCGAACTCAGTTCAACAGCACGTCCGCAGGTGAAAGGAACGGGCATCATCATAGGAAGTAATCCAAAATTGACCGAATTGCCCCTGCGGTTGCGCAAATTCATCGAACTGCGCACCTGGGGCCGGGAGGTTTTTATCCAGTTGCCGGAACAGAACGAATTTTTCATTTCTGAAAAAATCGCCATTGCCCTGCCCAACCGCTCTAACTGATGACGACGATACGGTTCATATCAATGGCATTCGCAGCGTTTTTTCTTTTTCAAAACCTCGCTGCCCAAACCATTAAAATTGCCGACGTGCTCGCTTCCGCCTCCGAAGACGTGCGTTTGAGCCGAAGCGCCGGGCTTCAAAACCTGGCCCAGGGCTTGAAAATGCACGATCCGGTCATCCGGCAGGTGGGCGTACGGGTCGGTATCAACGGTAGCGCACTCGGCGACACCATTTACGGCTACCTGCGCAACGAAGACACCTATCAGTTGCAAATCGGATTCAACAGCCTCCCCGAACGCCTGCGCCAGCGCCAGATCAAAACGGCCCGCCTGGAAATGCTCGCCGCCGAAGACCGGGTGCTGCGCCGGGAAGTTCTCCAGGAACGGTATGAAGCGCTGTCGGGTTACCTGTACGCCAAACCCGAACTGGACGCCTGCCGTCGGCTGGACACCCTGCTGCAAAAGGAACACCACATCCTGCGCGACATGCTCAACACGGGCGTGCTGGACATAAAAGTTTCGAAAGTGCTCGATGCGGAGGAAGACCTCAACCGCAACCGGATTGACATACAGGAAATTGAAAACGAACGCCTGCTTTATCACAACCGCATCCGGCAGTTCGTGGGCGATTTTGCCGATCTCGACGACAGCGACCTTGCAACGCCGGCCGATTTGCGGTCGGTTGTTTATGCGCTCAGGGCTGCACCGAATACGGCCCCGAATGTTGATTTCGATTTAAAAAATGCCGAGGTGCGGCTTAAAATGGCCGAGTTGAAATACGTTTCTTCCCAGAACAAACAAGTATTGAACAACTTCACCATCGGCTACCAGCGTCCGCTTTACCTCGAACGCCCGAAAAACTTCAATACCCTCAACAATATTTCTTTCCGGCTCGGCCTGACTGCGCCGCTGCCTTCCAACAACCGTTTTAAAAAAGCGGATGCTTTACTCGATTTGCGCGAAGCCGAAAATGATGCAGCCCTGGAAGTGGAAGAAACGCAAAAAGACCTCGGCAATCAGTTTGTCCGGCTCGATAACCTGTTCCGCGAATACGACCTGATACAGGAACGCCTCGACAGCAGCCTGATCCGGAAAATGCTTGAAAATACAGATTTGCGGGCGCAGATCACGCCGCTTGAAATCGTGGAACTGGAAATTTCCCTGCAAAAATTGAGTATTACCCAGGCCGGATTGCTGAAAGATATATCTGAGGAATACATCCGCCTGCTCGAATTGACGGGCGCAGTGGGCAGCAACCCAGACACAAATTATTTATCCAGGAGATAAGCATCCCTTGTGCCTGTTTTTCCGTGTTGTATGGATTAGCAAAACAACTTTCGGAGCCCGGCTTCACAAGCAGGGCTGTTTTTTTTATTTTCTGACCCATGCCTGCATATACCCTTCGCCCGAAAAACCTTACAGTTGCGCTCATCCTGTTACTGGTTCTGCTTACCCACCGTTTTGCTTTCGCCCAGCCGACGCCTTGCGGCCCCGTTCCTGATATGACTTCTACCTGCCTCGAAGCCTGCGTTATTTGTGATATCGACGGATATACCGGCATCAACGACGACCCGCAAACCGGTCAGGCGCCGCCCGGTTTTTGCACCAACAATATCCACCACATGCAGTGGATCGCCTTTATCGCGGGCAGTACCAACCTGACGATCACTGTAACGCCATCCAACTGCAATACGGGACAGGGCTTGGAGGTGGGCATTTATGAAAGCCTGAATTGCACGAATTTCAACCTGGTGTCCAACTGCGACGGCGACATTCAACAGGGCGAAGTGGGCGTTTTTAACAATACACAGCCGCTGGTGATCGGGCAGTATTACTATTTCGTGATGGACGGCAACCAGAACGACGTATGCAATTATACCATCCACGTGACCCAGGGGAGTACCCTGGTGCCGCCGCTTCCGCCGGCAGGGGCAGTGGAAGGCTTGTCGGAACTGTGTATCACCGAAACGGCTACCTACTCGATCCCGGAAATCGTCGGGGCAAATTTTTACAAATGGACCCTGAATGGCTCAGTAGTGGCATCGGGACCCGAAGCCGACATTCAATTTCCGGTGGCGGGAAATCAGCAAGTCTGCGTGATAGCCTTCAATGTGTGCGATACCGTAGCGCCTTCCTGCAAAACCGTGACCGTGTACGGCCCTCAAACAACCAATTTGCAACAGGAAATCTGTACCGGCGACTGCGTGGAAATTGCCGATACGCTGATCTGTGGACCGGGAAATTATTCTTTTCTATTGCAGTCGGTGCACGGTTGCGACAGCACCGTGAATCTTACCCTGTTCAACTTGCCGGTGATCATGGTCGATCTGAATGCGTCGATCTGTTCGACCGACAGTTTGCGGGTAGGCGAGCACTGGTACCACCCGCCGGGGCAGTTTACGGAAATGCAGACCTCCTATAACGGCTGCGACAGCATCATACACCTGACCCTGAATGCCGTTATTTGTGAAATGAGCGGCAATGTGGCCGTACAGCCCATTTTGTGCCACGGCGACCACACCGGCGCGCTGACGTTTTCGGTGCTGGACGGTACGCCGCCGTTTACGTATACCTGGAACAGGCTCGGGGGCAGTCCTTTGGGTACAGGCACCCTGAGCGGCGTACAAATGCAGGCAACGATCGCAAACCTGCCGCCGGGATCCTACCTGATCGATATTCAGGATACTTTCGGCAACAACGTCGTACTGACGGCGCTGGTGGCCGACCCGCCGCTGCTGACCTCTAGTTTTAACCTGTCCGATTTTCATGGCTACAATATCGGCTGCCTGGGCGGCCAAAACGGGGTTGTTACTGCCATGCCTCAGGGTGGTACGCCGCCTTATGCTTATTCGTGGAGCAACGGCAGTACGCAGGCCACCAATAGCGCTTTGGTCGCCGGAACCTATACCGTTACTGTGACGGATGCCGCAGGTTGTACCTTTTCGGGATCGACGGTCCTGACGGAGCCGCCGGCGCTCCTGTTATCAGCGTTGTTCAATGACCCCGGTTGCGCAGGCAACAACACCGGATCTGCGCAGGCCGTATCGGTAACCGGCGGCGTGCCGCCTTACCTGTTTGCGCTTTCGGGCCAGGATTTCGGCACGGCGTCCACGTTCGGCGGACTGACGGCGGGCACGTATACGCTGACCGTCATGGATGCCAACGGCTGCACGGCAGATACTTCGGCTACGCTCGTTGCCGCCATCATTCCCACCCTGAACGTGGGCGAGGACTTCGACCTGCCGCTGGGTGAGGCGCAGCCAATGGACGTGACGCTGAATACCGTTGCGCAAAGCATTCAATGGACACCTGCCACGGGACTGTCGTGTACCGATTGCCTGGAACCTGTTGCAAGCCCTTATTTAACAACGGTTTACACATTGACAGTCACTTCGCTGGACGGCTGTCCGGCAACCGACAGCCTGACCGTGCGCGTGCTGAAAGTGAGGGACGTATTTGTGCCCAACGCTTTTTCCCCGAACGACGATGGCAAAGGCGACCATTTCACGGTTTTTGCCGGCAAGGCGGTGCGGCAGGTGAAATACCTGCGGGTGTTTTCGCGCTGGGGAGAACTGGTGTTCGAAGGCAGCGATTTCCCGCCGAATGAAGCCGCTTATGGCTGGAACGGCACGTTTCGGGGCAAGGAAATGGATACGGCGGTCTTTGCGTGGTATGCGGAAGTGGAGTTTCTGGATGGGGAGGTGGTAAGGATGGAGGGGGATTTGACGCTGGTGAGGTAATTTTTATTTCACGATACAAATTCCATAAGTAAAATAATTTTTAATATTACGGCTATTCTGTCATGTCGGAAAACACCTGTCAGTGGGTATCGGTTTACATCGATATTTAAATACGAGTCTATATTACATAATTCATATTAGTTTGATATTTAAATGATTATGTGGTTGTTAATAGTATAATTTTATGTCTAAGCAAGATCCTTTTTTTTCAGTACACGGCGAGTCGACGCAGCCGCAAATATTTAATGACAAACTGCTATTAAAAGCACGGAAACCCCACCCAAAATCTCCACTTTTTGATCTGTTAGGAGAACGCAAAGATATGGGCTATACCATAGAGGATTTCATGCGTTTGGCTCCTCCTATTGTTAAGGAAGATGAAATGGGGCAAATTGTCAGACAGGATAACCTGAATATCGATGCTGGTTGGACATATTTTGGCCAGTTATTATCACATGACCTTACTTTCCGGCGCCCGTTTGAAAATACATCCCCAAAACTTAACCTTGATTGTATTTATGGTTTGGGCCCTGTTTCGAATGCTCATTTATATGAGACGGGTATTACTAAAAACAGCAATTTTAAAGGGGTATGGTTTGCGCTTGATCGCTACACGATGAAGATGGAGGCGGAAAATTCAGAAAAACTTCGTGTTCCGGATGTTTACCGTATAGGACCTAAAAAATGTGTACCGGTTATGGCAGATACACGTAATGATGATAATTTTTTGCTGAATCAGTTGCATTGTACGCTTGCACGTTTTCATAACGTAATGGCTGCATATTTTTACAAATCAGGCATCAAAAAGGATTTGTTTCAGCATACCAGAAGATACGTTATCTGGACTTACCAATGGATTATTGTTAACCAATACCTTCCGCGAATGACTGGAGAAGTGATTGCGGAACTTTTGGAAAAAGACAATTTCAAGATATTATTCGGGAAATTGGGAAGTCGATCCGCAGTACTTTACCCTGAATTTATTACGGCAGCATTGCGAGTTGGGCACAGCCAGGTAAGAGCTGCATACAATTTAAACGAACATAATCCGAACATTGAACTTTTTAGCCGTGGAAAAATTGATTTACAAGGCTTTAAACGGGATGAAAGAAGAGGTGCAGTTGACTGGTCGTATTTTTTTGATTTCAATGGGGGTGAAAAATTGCAGAAGAGCAAGCCAATAGATTTGTTTTTGGCATTTCCGATGCAGAGGATACCGTTTCCGCCGGGTACAGAGCAGAATATTGGAGGTGTAAATATCCGTCGTTCCTTTGAAGCGGGGCTGTTGATTCAGGAAAAAGACATGGAACTCTTGCGCAAGGTGTATGGTATTCCAACCATTGAAAATTTTAAAGAACGTTTAAATACACTATACAAGGATCAATTGGAATTCGAAAAGTGGTACGATTACAAAAATATTTTAATGGATATGAATGAGTGGCCCTTATGGGTTTTTTTATTGGCGGAAGCCCGAATTTTAGGCGCGGATAATCTGGATTTGGTAGATGTACACCAGACTTTAGGTCCATTAGGAGCCCAGATTATAGCAGAAAATTTGATGCTTATTCTATTAAAAGATAAAGAAAGTTACCGTTCTGTGAATCTTGCCTGGAACCCGTTATCGGAACTCCCTAAAGGATATTCTACAGTACATTTTAATTGTTTTTCAATTGCAGATGTAATACAACTGTCTAATGATCACCTTAATTTTTTACATTCATAACTACTGATTATGGCATATAAAAAGACTTCCGAAACTAAATTTCACCCATCAAACCTGACTCAAGTCATTTTAGACTGGAACAAAGATTTTGATCCCCTTGAAAGGTTGACCGAAACCCAAAGAGATGCGGTGGTACAACGATTTACGGTGCAGGCAAACAGGCAACTGGTTTTGACCAACTCATTGTATGTTGAGGATCAGGTTTGGGCAGTTTTATATGGAAAGATGTTAAAAGAAATATTGGGTGGGGGAAGTAATTTCACCCAACAGGGTGAAATCGTTGCCTTGGTACTCGTGTGGGTCATTGGCACAAATAACAAACTCGAATTGAAACCAGTCGCGTTGGATAAACTTGCCAACCCAACTCCAAAATTTCCTAAAGCCGGAAAACTGTATGATGCCTTAAAATCAAATGTAACCTTTACCGTTGATCCTATTAAGAGTGATGTGCTAACACGTGCACTTGGTTTTTCAACACCTCCTGTTCAAAACAGGGATGTATATTTTGTCCCTGCAATTGTTAACAGAGAAGCCTCCGTACCATATTTTGCGCTAACCACTTCGATTGGTGTTTCTACGCAGCAATTCGTTTATGCGCCACCATGCCCGCCTTTCTGTTACTGAGTTGGGTTGATAAGTATGGGTTTATAAGTGTATGATGGGCTCGTTTCGGCGAATTTACATTGCTTCTCCCCCGAATAAATCCTACTTTGCACTGGCAACCCAAAAAATAAACTCCATCGGTTGCCAGCTCAAAACATGACGATCCAACGCCCGCACAGCCTCCGTGCTTTGCTGCCCTGCCTGTTGCAGCGACCCTTCGTCGCCGTATGGATATACCTTTTTGCCTCTTTTCAGGGCGTCTTCGGCCAACCCAACGATCTGTTTTTTCACCACCTCACCCCCGCGCAGGGCCTCTCTCAAAGCACCAATCCCTGCATCTATCGCGACCGCAGCGGGTTTGTCTGGATCGGTTCCTCGGAAGGGCTCAATCGATTCGACGGGGTGCGGGTGAAGGTGTACAAGGCAGATCCGGGCGATGCCTGCGCATTGGCCGACCCTACCGTGACCAGCCCCGTTTTTGAAGACCGGCGTGAAGATCTTTGGTTCTGTACGCATACGGCCGTGCACCGTTACCGCCGGCAATACGATGATTTTGAACGCTTTGTATTATATGATGCTGCCGGTACCGCATTGAAAGGATATCAGGTTTTCGGCCTCGACCGGCAGGAACGGCTATGGGTGCATTGTAACGGGCAGGTTTACCGGTTCGACGTGCGACCTGCTGTTTCGGAGCGGTTTCATCCTGTTCTGGCAATCGACGCCAACTCCTTTTGTTATTTTGAAACGGATTCTCTTGCAGCAACCGGCGCTTTATTTGCAATCGGCGAAACCGGCGTTGTGCGCTACCAGTGTGATTTGAACACTGTTAGATTAACAGATACCTTGTTTACCGGCGTACACGTCAATTGTATTTACCAGGAGCGCAGCGGAGTGGTATGGGCCGGTAGCGATGAAGGGCTTTTCCAGGTGCACCCGAACGGCCGGATACGCAGTCCGGTCGACAGTCGCTCAACAGGTATCCGTCAGATAAAACCATGGGGCACGACATATTTGTTTGCAGCCACCGATCAGGGCCTTTTTCTGGTAGATAAAGCCTCCGGGCGTACCGTGCGCCAATGGACCTATGACAATCAAAATCCTGCCGGCCTGTCGGCCAATATCCTGGCTGCCCTGCACATCGATGAGGAGGATAATCTGTGGGTGTCTGCCTGGACAAAAGGAGTCGATTATACCAACCTGCGCAAATTGAAATTTCAAACCCGCCGTTTTTACACCACAGATGTAAGTGGTGAAAGCCATTTATTCGTTCCAGGTCCCATGTTGCAAGACAGCCGTAAACGCATCTGGTGCGGCAGTCAGATGCAGGGTTTGCTGGCTTTGCAGAACGATGGAATACAGTACGAGGATTTCAGTGCGCTGGCGCCGGCGCCCGATCAGTTGTTCGACCTGGGTGACGGACGCTTGCTGGTCAATAATTTCGGATCCGGCTTAAGCATCCTGAATCCGGAAATCAGGCAGGCGCACAACCTGCTCCGGAACGGGGAGCCGGTAGCGCGGTTTCATATTTGCAGGGTGAGCCCCCACGAATTCGTATTGGCAAGCGGCGTCGGGGCGCCCGGCCTGCTGAAACTCACGGTGTCAGGCCTCCAATACAAATTTGAATCCATAGGCTCCGAACAGGTGATTTCGAAAGACTGGTACTACGTGATTTGCCAGTCGGCACACGAATTCCTGATGGCCGACGACAACTACACCGTCTATTATTTCAATGAAGCACACGACAAACCCCTGGAGCAGGTAACTGCTTTGCCGGGCTATATCAACTGCTCGCTGGAAGACGAGCAAAATATCTGGCTGGGTGGATCTTTCGGACTATGCCGTATTTCACGCGTCAACCACGCTTTCCAGTACATTACTGCAAAAGAAGGGCTTACGGACAATATGATTTACGCTATCCTGCGTCTGAATCCGCGGGAATGGTGGCTCAGCACAGGCAAAGGGCTGGTGCGATTCGATCCGATAACATTGCATTTCCAAAAATTCGGCCTTGCCGACGGATTACAGGCATTTGAATATAACCGGCGTTCCTGCCTGCATGCATCAGACGGATCGGTGTGGTTTGGAGGTGTGGGCGGTTACAATCGTTTTGAGCCTGCCGCTTTGCAACTGCTTGATATTCAGCCACGCGTACAAGTAATCGATATCCAGGTAAATGACGGCGCGTACCCTTACCGGGATAATCCTGTGCTGGTAAAATCTTTAAGGTTACCCTATGATTCGGCCACACTTACTTTTCATTTTGTGGCGCTCGAATTTTCGGATCCTGCCGGCAACCGGCTTAAATACCGGCTTGATTTTTCCGATGGCACACCTTATGATCAGGATTGGGTGGATTGTCCTGATGCGCGCGGGTTTGCACGCTACGCCAACCTTCCGCCGGGCAGGTATATTTTGCGGATTCTGGGCGCCAATTCTGACGGAATCTGGAATGCATCGCCCAAAGAAATTTCTATCGAGATCACCCCGCCGTTTTACCAGACCTGGTGGTTCCGGGTGCTGGCAGGGCTGGCATTGTTGCTGTTGTCGTACGCGGTCTATCGTTCGAGGTTGATTGCCATGCGTAAAAAAGAAGAGCAGAAACGCCGGATGATCGAGTTGGAATTAAATGCTTTACGTGCGCAGTTGAACCCGCATTTCATATCCAACAACCTGATTTCCATCAATAATTTTATCCGGAACAATGGCGTCGAAAAGGTGCGTGCGTATGTCGCAACATTTGCCCGCCTGATGCGCAACGTGCTGGAAAGCGCACGCAACCCGCTGATGCCGTTGTCGGAAGAATTGAATATGCTACAGAATTTTGTGGAAGTGGAATCCGGCCGCTTTCCCCGGCCGATTGATTTTTCGATCGAAGTGCAAAACGGACTGGATACGGCACGTTATTTCCTGCCGGGAATGCTGCTCCAGCCATTTCTTGAAAATGCGATCGTACATGGTCTGGGACCGCGTAACGGGGCGGGCAAAATCCGGATGTACGTATCGAAACACCAGGATATACTCGTGTTTGTGATAGAAGACGACGGGGTTGGGCGCAACGAACGGGCAGGCGGACCGATCACGTCGCCGGAGCGAAAATCCCATGGTCTGGATATTACCCGACAGCGCCTGCAATTGTATGATTTACAAAACAATACTGTATCCGAACTGGAAACAGAGGATTTGAATAATACCGACGGAACGCCTTCGGGCACCCGCGTTACATTGCGGCTGGGTATCGGCCACCATGCATAGAGCCTATCCGTAGCGGTGGGTGTTTCGGTTTTTGTGTGTAGTGTTTAGGAAACACAAAACACTAAAAACCAAACACCCCTCTATATTTGCCTGCATCAAATTCCCGAAAACGCTCAGATCGCGGCATTAGGGCGCGCTTCGCTATTCGAAAAATATGAAAGCGATTATTGTCGAAGATCATTATCATGCCCTGCAAGACCTGCTGGGCTTACTGGAGGATTTTTGTCCGGAAATAGAAGTAGCGGGCAGCGCAGCCAGCCAGCCCGATGCGGTCCGGCTGATCCGCGAGGTTAAACCCGATCTGGTGTTTCTGGATATCGAACTGGCTGATGGAGGCGACGGATTTGCCGTTCTCGAACAGTGCGCGCTTCCGGAAATGCAGGTTGTTTTCGTCAGCGCTTACGGCCACTTTGCGGTGCGTGCTTTCCGGTCGGATAACACAGTGGATTTTTTACAAAAGCCGATTCTGGAAACGGAATTGCGTCATGCCGTCGACAGAGCGCTTTCGGAAAGGACCCTTCGGGAAAACGACACGCAATACCGGTTCTGGCGCGATACGATCGTCCAATCCAGGCGACCGCGGATCGCGCTGGCTGATCAGCAGCGCATTTTGTTTCCCTACCTCGATACAATCCTTCATATCAAAGCGGAAGGCGCATCCAGTATTTTTTACTTCGAACCGCCGCAATCGAAAATGCTGGTGACGAAAAACATTGGTGTATACATTAAACTGGAAGAAGACTATCCGGCTATTCTGATGCAGGTACACCGCTCGCATATTCTGAATCTCACCAAAGTGATAGAATACCAGCGCCCCATGCGGCAGGCGGTAATGGCGAATGGAGAGAAAGTGCCCATCGCCGCTGAAAAACTTGACGAATTCCTGCGTCGGCTCTCCATTGCCAACAGTTAAGTTACGTTTCGTTGGAAATATCCGGGCCCTCGTTTGTGAAACACGGGGTTTCCTCAGTTTGGTTTGCACAGCGCGCTGCAGACCCGCATGTTTGTACCGTTGGATGTGGGTACGAACGATTACAAAGTACTCCCGTCCATTCAGGCAGAAGACCTGAACTTCTTCTGTTCGCGCGAGAATCCTGATCATTTCACCCTCCCCAAGCGCTCTGCCGGCACTGCATCGGCCTGGCCATCTCATGCCTTCCGGTGAGCGCAGGGACATTCAGTCACTTTTCAATTTGCATTGTCATGATCAAAATATTTGTTTTGCTGGGCCTGCTTTCCTGGACGAATTTGCACCCCGTACCGGCCACCGAAATAACAACAGCCAGTTGTCCCGGTATCACGCAGGTGGAAAAAGTCTACCAGAATTACAACTCCCGCGTTTATGAGTGGAATAAGGTTTATGAAGGCGCACAATACAGGGTGTGGTACGTACGTCAGGAAGACGGTTACAACAGCGGGTATTTCTACACCTACAATAATTCGTATGTGTTTACCTCGCTCAGCAGCGGCCACTACACTTTTTACTTTCAAACGATATGCGGCGGGGAGTCGAGCAGTTATATCGGGATCGAGGATGTGATCGGAGCATAACAGAACAGAAAGGCCCGCCCGGCCCGGGCGGGCCTGTTTTGGAAAATAATTTCAGGTCACAGCATGCCGATTCTCTTTTCGAGCCATTGTTTGTACACCACTGGCTGTAGCGCTTTCAGTTTTTTCAGGAGCGCTTCTTTCGGGCCATCCGGCACCGATACCAGTTCGAACCTGGCCCGGCTCATTTTACGGAGGAATTTGACCCAGTTGAGTTGGGCAACTTTTTTCTCTGGGGTCAGGTCTTTGTTGGGGACTGCTTTTTCGAAAGCATTCATCTGGTTGCAAAGGAATTCGTAATCTTTATTGTAGAGAATAAAGCGGTCGAAGGCTATTTTGATCAACAGGCTTCTGGCCAGCAGATCGAACGCCGGAACCAGGAATATCTCTTTCAACAGGAGGCATTCATGTGCGGTATCCAGCAGCCCCTGGTTGTAAAAAACGCCGGCTTTGGCGAGTTGGACCACAGGTTCCTGTTTGGATTTTTCCAGATACACAGAGAACTCCCTGATAAAGTGGAGCGCCCAGTCGAAGTCGCCACAACGGCTGGCCAGGTTGGCAATATTGACAAAACTGGAGTTCGTAATCCGCTTGCCGTCGAGCAGGCTGCCCGCTTCGATCGAGCGCTTGTACAATGAAAACAGTTCGGTTTCCACAGTGTCCTCCCGCGCGTTGAGCGTGATGCCGCAATTGATAAGATGGCGGATAATTAAAACGCGATCTTCTTTGGACAAAGTCACAAATTGCGTGTCGTACATAGCCAGGAGATGCCGAAAACCGGGTTCGTCGACACCGCTGTTGTACAAGTCGATCACCTTGCTGTACATCTCCAGCAGCGGGAAGGCACCGGTTGCATTTAGCACGGCACTTTGTTGCAGCACGGCATCCAGCAAAGGAATGTCGTAACGCGCTTTTAATATGTGTTCGCGGGCCTTCATTTCCGCAGCATCACGCAGTTTTGCAGTACAATAATACAGATCGAGGTATACTGCGGACTGCTCGAGGCAGGATGAATAATTGCCCGTTTTGGGCGTATCGGGATTAAAATAAACGAGCCGGTATAGTTGCTGAATGGTGAAAAAATCGTCGGCATGCAATGCAGGCTGACTGGAAATTTTACCAATCAGATTATCTGCTTCCTTTCGGAAATAGGCGCCCTGATTGCGCATTCCCAGTGCCTTGACGAGCAATTGATCGAACAGGCTACCGGTCGCCTGTTCCGGATCGAGTACGATTTGGGCTACCAGGAATTGTTCTGCCTGTTTGCTCATACCCGAAGTCAGATTGTGCAGTTGGACGTCCGTAGGCAGCGTTTTCATTTGAAAGCATCGCCGGTAGGCTTCCCGCATGCCTGCATTGTCCACATCGAAGGCCGGGTACCGTTTGCTCAGGTATCTGAAAAATTGCAGGTACTGGCCGCTATCCTTGAAATAGGGTGATTGCAGAAATTTCTCAAAGCCGCGATGTTCTTCGGGGTGGAGAGATTTGAGCAGCGAAAGCAGTTTCATAGATTAATTTTTTTGAAGATGCCTGTGTGTTCCGGCCAGATTCAGTACAGGGTTTAACAGCGTTTTTACGGGTTTAAAAATTTGATTGTGTTTTTATTACAAATGAAATTTATTGTTATTGGTAGCAGAGTCATGCAGATATTCCTCTAAAACATGGTGAAAGTATAAAAATGCAAGCATGTACTCTTGTGCATGTTTTGAAAGATGGTGATATGAGAAATGAAAAACATTATATAAAAAGTTAATTTAGTATCGTAGACATTTAGAAAGATAGAATTAGTACGGCTAATAATCTTCAAACTAGAAAGTGTGCGGGGGTCGGATTTTGGATGGAAGCGGAAGCGGAAGTTTGAATCCGGCCCCTGTGCATTTTGGGCGAGTATACCCTACTTACCGCCTCTTGCGGTACTCTCCCGGCGAAAATCCCGTTTTTTTCTTAAAAATCCTGGAAAAATAAAACTCCGACTCAAATCCGGCACGAGCCGCTATTTCCCCCACGGTCAGCGAGGTTTCCAGCAGCAGTTGCCCCGATTTTTCAATTTTCAAATTCAACAGGTACTGACCCGGCGAGGTGCCGATCACCTCTTTAAAAACTTTCCGGAACCATTCGTAACCCACGTTTTGCTCCTGCGCCATGGCCTCGAAATCGAGGTTTCGGTCCCATAATTCGTGTATTTTGAACCGTACCGCATGGGCTACCTGCTCCTGCCGGCGCGATGTTTTTCCGCCCATCAGGGCCGATGAATAGACCAGCCCCAGCAACTGCACCACGAGGCAGGAAGCGATCTGCCGGAATGCCACGCCTTCGTATTTGACGGTGTCGATCAGGCGCAGGAAAACATTCAGGAATTCGGTGTTGAACCCGATTTTAATGAGTGGTTTGCGTGGGTCGAAGCATTCCTGCCGCATGAGGTATTCAGCGAAGACGCCGTCGAAACCCACCCAGAATTCTTCCCAGCCCGTTTCGAGCGCGGGTTTGTACCGGTGCCAGGTATTTGGAAAGTGCAGCATAATGGTGCCGGCTTCCACAACAGCCGGTTCTATACCTTCTCCCTGATAAATACCTCTGCCCCCTGCGATGTACACGATCTGGAATTCCTGCAGGCGGCGTCCTTTTTCCCATTGAAATACGTGTGTGGACGGGTGTTCCGGGTCGGGATAGACCCTGTTCGGCGGGTGCACGTAGTGTCCCACCGTGTGCAAGTTCACGCCCCAGTTGGGGCCTGAATCCTCCATATCTTTCAATTGGGATTCGCTGAAATATTTGCGAAAAAGCTCCATCAGGCGTCCAAAAAAATTAAAGGTGTATGGTTTCTTGTGTATAATGTTTAGCAAAAGGTTGATGATTGGGCCTTTCTAAAAACTAAACACGACAAACTAAACACGCTCAAAAAATTGGCTTGTCGGGTAAAGGTAGTGGTTGATGTTGCTTTTGGGAGTGTCATTTACCAAAAAGTTCATGAATTTGCCCAATTCGGATAAGTACCCAATTCCGGATATTTCTTCTATTTGCTCCAGAAATATTGAAACATGATTTCGCAAATACAGAGAAAATGAAATCCAGTTCTGAAACGGCACAGCATATGAATATCACGAAAACGTTTCTTACACTTACTTTACTCTTGTTGCTTCATCGGCTTTCCGCACAAAAAAACATCCCGCTGTACGCCGGTCAGATCCCCAATTCCACGATGGCAACGGGACTGAAGGATTCCGTTTTACTGTTTCAAATGGGCAAGGATACGGGGCATTTCGTGATCCGGGTCGTGCAGCCCGATCTGACGATGTTTTTGCCGGAAAAAAGCAAATCAACGGGTATTGCGGTGGTGATTTGTCCGGGCGGCGGCTATGCGGGTCTGGCGGTCGACCATGAAGGTTTTGCGATGGCTAAAAGGTTTCAGACAAACGGCATAGCGGCTTTTGTGCTGCGCTACCGGCTGCCCAATGCAGCATACATGCAGCACAAGGAAATTGTACCCTTGCAGGATGCCCAGCGCGCGATTCAACTGGTGCGGGAAAATGCAGCGGAATGGGGCATTCATCCCGATAAAATCGGCATCCTGGGCAGTTCGGCAGGCGGCCACCTGGCATCCACGGTGGGCACCCATTTCTTGCAGTCGCAGGTCGATAACCCCAAAAAGACCAGCCTGCGCCCCGATTTTATGATCCTGAATTACCCGGTCATCAGTTTTGCCGACAGCCTGACGCACGCGGGCTCCCGAAGCAACCTGATCGGCAGTGCGCCGAATACCGCAATGGGCGGTTCCGAACAGCAAATAAAAAACCAGTTCCTGGCCGTTGAGAAAATCTGGGCCTATTCCAGCGAACTAGTGGTCACTCCCCAAACGCCGCCCACATTTATCACCCATGCCATCGACGATACGGTGGTACCCGTTCAAAATACCCTGGTGTTCATCGCCGCCCTGCAAAAGAACAGCGTGCCCGTCGAATCCTTTTTTTATACCCATGGCGGTCACGGCTACGGGATGGACAACCCGACCAGCGAAGTGGAATGGTTCGATGCGTGTCTATCCTGGCTTTTAAAGATGAAAAAACATTAAGCATACGCCCCACTCACAATTCACAACTCACCACTCACTATGCAAATCCTCCTCGGCATCCTCTTCCATTTCATCGGCGGTTTCGCGTCGGGTAGTTTTTACGTTCCGTTCCGGCGGGTGAAATCCTGGTCCTGGGAAAGCGCCTGGATCGTGGGTGGCGTGTTTTCCTGGCTCATCGTTCCATTCGTGGCGGCTACCCTGACCGTGCCGGGATTTATGGACATTATCCGGAGTACCGACGGCGGCACCCTGTTCTGGACGTACTTTTTCGGGTTGCTTTGGGGCATCGGCGGACTCACGTTCGGCTTGTCGATGCGTTACCTGGGTATGAGCCTGGGCATGAGCGTTGCGCTGGGGTATTGCTCGGCATTCGGCGCGCTGGTGCCGCCCATCTATTTCGGCCTACAGAAGGTGGAAGGCAAAACGGGCATTGGAGAGATGTTCGCCAGTTCGGGCGGACAACTGATCCTGTTCGGGGTGCTGGTGTGCCTGGCAGGTATAACCATTTGCGGGCGGGCGGGCATGTTGAAAGAAAAAGAACTCGATGATGCCACCAAAAAAGAAGGTGTGGCTGAATTTAACCTGATGAAAGGCCTGGCCGTGGCCACCGTTTCGGGCATTCTGTCGGCCTGTTTCAATTTCGGTATCGAAGCAGGAAAAGGCATGGCGGCAGTGGCTATCGAACACGGCGCCAACCCGCTGTTTCAGAATAACGTGATCTTCGTCGTGCTGCTGTGGGGCGGACTGACCACCAATTTTTTGTGGTGTATGCTGCTGAATTACCGCAACAAATCTTTCGGCGACTACAGCAACAGCAAAGCGCCCCTTCGCCAGAATTACGGCTGGGCAGCCCTAGCCGGCACTACCTGGTTCCTGCAGTTCTTTTTTTACGGCATGGGCGAATCCAAAATGGGCAACGGCGCCTCGTCGTGGATCCTACATATGGCGTTTATTATCCTGATTTCCAGTGCCTGGGGGTTGTTTTTGAAAGAATGGAAAGGTGTGAGCCGCCGCACCTTCGCTACGATCCTGACGGGCGTGGGCGTGATTTTGCTGTCGGTATTGCTGGTGGGCTGGGGTAATTCGATGAAATAAACCATTGTTTTTCAATAAAAACGATCATGTCAGCCAAAACATTCAAATACGTTTCATACAACTGGGACGAGGCCAAAGCCGCCGAACTGGCCGGTGATGAAGTCGGCCTGCTGGTGTACCGCTCCAACCTGCTCGGCGCCGACCTGCGACTTACAAACTACGGCGGCGGGAACACCTCCTGCAAGGCGCCGGCAAACGACCCGCTCACCGGCCAAACCGTCGAAGTCATGTGGGTAAAAGGCTCGGGCGGCGACCTCGGTACCATGCAGCGCAACGGTCTGGCGGCCCTGTACGTCGAGCGCTTGCACAACCTGCGCAACGTGTACCGCGGCCTCGAACACGAAGATGAAATGGTCGAACTGTTCAACCACTGCATTTACGACCTGGCGTCGAAAGCGCCGTCGATCGATACGCCGCTGCACGGTTTTTTGCCTTTCCGGCACATCGACCACCTCCACCCCGACGCGGCCATCGCTATCGCTGCCGCAAAAGACGGCGAACGTATTACGCGTGAGTTATTTGGAGGCGCCGTTGGCTGGGTGGGCTGGCAACGACCGGGTTTCGATCTCGGTCTGCAAATGCTCGAATGCCTGGAAGAAAATGCCCGCAAGGGTATAATCTTGCGCGGCATCATGCTGGGGTCCCACGGACTTTTTTCCTGGGGCGATACCGCTTACGAAAGTTATGTGAACACGCTGGAAATCATCGAAACCTGCGCGGAGTACCTGGCTGAAAATGAAGGCAAATCCCGGCCCGTTTTCGGCGGCGCGAAAACGCCTGAACTTTCGGCGCAGGAACGTCATGGGAAAGCCGCCGCACTGGCGCCCGTGCTGCGCGGCTTGTGCTCTTCCCGGCAGAAAATGATCGGTCATTTCAGCGATGACGAGCGCGTGTTGCAGTTCATCAATTCCAACGATCTGGACAAACTTGCGCCGCTGGGCACGAGTTGTCCCGACCATTTTTTGCGCACCAAAATTGCGCCGCTAGTGCTGGATCCGGCAAAAACCGAAAACCGGGATTATCTGGAAACCGCATTTTCCGCCTACCGCACCGGCTATCAGGAATATTATGAAAGTTGCCGGCGGCCGAATTCGCCGGCCATGCGCGACCCCAATCCGGTGGTGATCCTGGTGCCCGGCGTCGGTATGTTCACTTTTGCCAAAGACAAAACGACGGCCCGGCTTGCAGCCGAATATTACGCCAATGCCATCAACGTGATGCGCGGCGCAGAAGCTGTGTCGGAATACACGGCACTGCCACGCCAAGAGGCGTTCGACATCGAATACTGGCTGCTGGAAGAAGCGAAACTGCAACGTATGCCGAAGCCCAAAGCACTGAACGGCCGCGTGGCGCTCGTGACCGGCTCGGCGGGCGGGATCGGCAAAGCCATCGCCCGGAAATTTGCGGAAGAAGGCGCCTGCGTGGTGCTCAACGACCTGAATGCAGAACGCCTCGAAGAAGCGAAAACGGAATTTCTGAAAGCCTTCGGGAAAGACGCTGTGGCAACCACGCTGCTCAACGTAACGGATGCGGCTTCTATCGACGTGGCCATGCAAGCCACTGTGCTGGCTTTCGGCGGCGTAGACATTGTAGTGAACAACGCGGGCATCAGCATTTCACAGCCGCTGGCCGAACACACGGAAGAGAACTGGGACAAACTGTACGACATTCTGGTAAAAGGCCAGTTTCTGGTGAGCCAGGCAGGGGTAAAAGTGATGCGGAAACAGGGTTTCGGGGGCGATATTGTGAACATCGTTTCGAAAAATGCAGTCGTTGCGGGGCCCAACAACGCCGGTTACGGCTCCGCCAAAGCCGCGCAGGCCCACCTGACGCGTCTGCTGGCAGCCGAACTCGGCCCCGACCTCATCCGCGTCAATACCGTGAACCCCGACGCCGTCATCGCCGGTTCCAATATCTGGTCGGGCGGCTGGGCCGAAGGCCGCGCCAAAGCTTACGGCATCACCGTGGAGGAGTTGCCTGCATATTATGCCAAACGCACCTTGCTGAATGAAATCATCCTGCCCGAAGATATTGCCAACGCCTGTTTCGCATTTGTCGGTGGACTGCTGAATAAATCAACCGGCAACGCCCTGAACGTAGACGGCGGCGTGGCAATGGGTTTTTATCGTTAATCAAACCAGGCTTACACTATGCTTATCCAGGAACAACTCCTCGACCTGAACGAAAAAAAACGCGCCGGGCACGAATTCCACCTTCAATACCTCGCCGAAATATTGACCCGAAAAGGGGTTGATATTCAAAGTGTTATAGAGAAAATAAAAGCCTTTCAGGTGGCCATTCCTTCCTGGGCGCTGGGCACCGGCGGCACCCGTTTCGGCCGTTACCCGGGCGGCGGCGAACCCCGCAGTCTGGAAGAAAAAATCGAAGACGTCGGACTGCTGCACGCGCTCAACCGCTCTTCCGATTCCATTTCCCTGCATATTCCCTGGGACATCCCGGGCGACGCTGCGGCCTTGCAGGCGTTGCTGAAAAGCCACGGACTGACCATCGATTCGGTTAATTCGAATACTTTTCAGGACCAGTCCGGCCAGCCTCTGTCGTATAAATTCGGTTCGCTCAGCCATACCGACGCCGCTGTGCGCCGGCAGGCTATCGAACACAATATTACCTGCATCGAACACGGCGTGGCACTGGATTCCAAAGTGCTCACGGTGTGGCTGGCCGACGGCTCCAACTTCCCGGGCCAGCAGCATTTTCGCCGCGCCTGGCAACGCACGGCTGACACGCTGACGGATATTTACCAGGCGCTGCCCGACGACTGGACGCTGCTGATCGAGTACAAACCGTACGAACCTCATTTTTATTCAATGGTGATTCCCGACTGGGGCACTTCGCTCAGTTTATGCCAGTATCTGGGTAAAAAAGCGCATGTGCTCGTCGACCTCGGCCACCACCTGCCCAACACCAACATCGAGCAGATTGTAGCGCGGCTCATGCACTTCGGCCGGCTCGGCGGGTTCCATTTCAACGGCTCCATGTACGGCGACGACGACCTGACGACAGGCAGCATCAAACCTTACCAGTTTTTCCTGATTTTTAATGAACTCGTGGATGCCATGTCGGATCCGGCTGTGAAAAATCCGCCGCTGGCCTGGATGATCGACGCCAGCCACAACACCAAAGATCCGTTGGAAGACTTGCTGCAAAGTGTGCAAAATATCCTGACGACCTACGCCAAAGCCCTGCTGCTCGATCGCAATCAACTCGAAGCGGCCCAGCAAAACAACGACGTGGTAACCGCAGAAGAACTGCTGCGCGACGCATTCGCCATCGATACCCGTGCGCTGGTGGCCGAGGCTGCCCGGCAGAATGGCGGCGCCATCGATCCCATCGGCGCATTCCGCGACCTGAAAATTCGCGAAAACCGCATTGAAAAACGCGGTAAAAAAAGCGTCGCTACCGGATTATGATCCTGGTTTTCGACATTGGCAAAACCAACAAAAAGTGCCTCGTTTTCGACGCGCACTACCGCGTGGTGTTCGAAGAAACGACACATTTGCCCGAAATTGCGGATGAAGACGGCGACCCCTGCGAGGACCTGGCGCTGTTGTCGGGCTGGCTGCTGGAAACCTGTTCGAAAGTGTTACAGGACGAACGTTTCGAAATTCAGGCCGTGAACTGCACCGCTTACGGCGCCAGTTTCGTGCACCTCGACGCCGAGAGCCGGCCGCTCACACCGCTTTATAATTACCTCAAACCTTTTCCGGAAAACCTGCACGGGCAGTTTTTTGAAAAATATGGCCCGGAAGAAAAGATGGCCCTCGAAACGGCTTCACCCGTTCTGGGCAGTTTGAATTCCGGCCTGCAACTGTACCGGCTGAAATACGAGCGTCCGGAGGTGTTCCGAAAAATAAAGTGGTCGCTGCACCTGCCGCAATACCTTGCTTTTTTGCTTGAATCGGCTCTCAAATGTGGTGTCGGGTTGAATTCAAGTCACACCGACACTACGCTGGAACCAGGGGCCACCCCGGCCAGCGAAATCACCAGTATCGGCTGCCATACCATGTTGTGGGATTTTCAGAAAAACGGCTACCACGAATGGGTGAAGGCGGAGGGGCTGGAGGAGAAGTTTCCGGCGCTTCTACAGCCCAGTGATCTGCCGGTACCCGAGATGTCACCTGCTCGTACCTCGCAGATGACACCCCGGGGCATTCATCATTCATCATTCATCGTTCATCATTCCGGCATCGGGTTGCACGATAGTTCGGCGGCACTCATTCCCTATCTGGCGGGTTTTCGGGAGCCGTTTGTGCTGCTTTCTACAGGAACCTGGTGTATTTCCATGAATCCGTTCAACCGGGAGCCCCTGACGGTTTCCGAATTGCAGCAGGATTGCCTCTGCTACCTGACTTTTGAAGGGAAACCGGTGAAAGCGGCGCGGTATTTCGGTGGCAATGAACATGAAAATGCCGTTCAGCAATTGGCGAAACAGCACGATGTATCCCCCGATTTTCATAAAAATGCCCGCCTGGAACCGGCGTCGCCCGCTGAAACGGATTACCTTCAGTTCATGCGGCAACTTGTTAAAAAACAGGCCGTTTCAACACGCCTGGCCATCGGGAATACAGCCGTCCGACAGATTTTTGTAGACGGCGGTTTTTCCAAAAATGAAATTTTTATGCGCCTGCTAGCTGCGGAATTTCCCGAAATGGAAGTTTTTGCAGCGGAGGTGGCGCAGGCTACTGCGCTGGGCGCCGCGCTGGCGCTGCATGACTGCTGGAATGAGCAGCCCGTGCCACAACACCTGATTTCACTGAAACAATACGGAAATCCATGAACCTGCATTACAACCCGAACTACCCCTCCATCGACGACTTGCGGGAAGGCGCCCGCCGAAGGATTCCGCGTTTCGCATTCGAATACCTGGACGGCGGATGCAACGAGGACGTAAATCTGCATAAAAATACCGCCCAACTCCGCGAAGTGGAAT
>ENA-UOWO01000879-UOWO01000879.1-activated-sludge-metagenome-genome-assembly--contig:-NODE-879-length-41737-cov-13.139365_pt1 | contig 41737 bp, 29 predicted proteins | sample MGYA00238148_ERZ761564 | MGnify/ENA primary metagenome ERZ761564 (study PRJEB28885, sample SAMN05720194) | activated sludge metagenome | isolation source: Anaerobic digester | place: USA... | reverse complement strand
GAGGGGCTGCTCAACGGCCAGCGCTATCTCTATCGCGTCGCCGCCGGCAACCGGGCGGGATTTCGTGGCGCGCCGGGTGAGCCCGTCTCCGCCCGGCCGGGCCTCTACTCCCTGCTCATCAACGACGGCGCCCTCTACACCAACTCAACCACCGTCACCCTGCGTTTCATCGCTCCGGGCGGGACGCGTTACGTCAAGGTCGCTCCGGACACGAATATGGCGCGGGCGAACTGGCAGCTCTACAGCGAACAGATCAGCTGGGCTTTCCCGCCCGGTGATGGGCAGAAATACATCTACGCCCTCTTCCTGGACAGCGAGGGCAACCAGACCGGAGCACCGGTCGCCGACGACATCCAGCTGGATACCAGAGCGGCGATCTACACTCTGGAAATGAGCGGCGCTGCCGGCGGACGCCGTACCGGAGAGATCGTCACCTTTCAGATGCGGACCAATGAACCCTACGGCAGCGCTGCCGTGGATCTCGGCTTGATTCTCGGCGAGGTGCGACTGCATGACGACGGCACGCATGGCGATGTCAAGGCCAATGACGGTCTTTACACCCATGCCTACACCATTCCGCCCTGTGAGGATATCTTTAATCTCTCACTCGCCGGCACCTTTACCGACCTCGCCGGCAACGTCTCCGATCCCTTTGTCTCGCCGCAGACTCTGACCATCCAGAATCCGCCGCGGCCGGTCCAGCTTTTCAAGCCCGACCGCATCAGCGGCAGGACGGACGCCCTCAACCTGACCTGGACGGTCAATGCGGAAGCCGATTTTTCGCTCTACAAGCTCTTCCGCGCCGACATGCCGCAGGTCGACTCCACCTCGTTGATGGTGGCGGCTTTTTCGATGGCGACAGCCAACAATTTTGTCGATTCGCTGCTGGCCTATAATCATGAATATTATTACCGGCTCTACGTCATCGACAAGCAGGGACTTATGTCCGGAAGCAATATCGTCAGCGGCCGGACCTCCACGGATGCTGCGCCCCAGGCCGCGGTACTCCAGTCCCCGCTCAACGTGACCACCACGAGCCTGATTTTGAGCTGGAGCCAGAACAACGAGACCGATTTTGCCCATTATCGCCTTTTTCGCGGCAGCACAGGCGAAGTGGGCAGCGGCGACCTGCAGATTGCCCTGATCGCCACCCGGTCGACGACACAGTATCAGGAGAGCGGGCTGGAGCCCAATACGACCTACTGGTACCGGCTCTACACCGTCGATCAGTCGGGCGGGATGAGCGCCAGCAATCCCGTCTCGGTCACGACCTACCCGGATGAAAAGCCGGATGCGGTCCTGCTTGCTGCGCCCGCCGCCAGCGCCGCCGGGGCCATGCGCCTGACCTGGAGTGCAAGCCGCGCCAGCGGGTTTCTCAGCTACCGCATCTACCGGGCGAACACCGCCTCGGTCGACAATTCGGGAATTCCCATCGTGATCATCAACAATGCAGCCACGACCATGCACGATGATGTCGGTCTGGCCGCTAATACCACCTACTACTACAAGATCTACGTCTATGACATGATGCAGAGGTCGACCGGCAGCAACACGGTATACGGGACCACCCTGCCATAACCGAAATGAAAGATTGGAGCTGGATGATGAAGCGCAGCAGATTTCGATCCCTGATCACAGCAGGCTTATGGTTGCTCCTGGTTTTCAATGCGCGGGCGCAGGAATATACGATCGGCAAGGACGATATGCTCGAAGTGACCTTTTGGCAGGACAACGAGCTCAATATCACCGCCCGCGTCGATGCCTCGGGTCAGATCAATCTGCCGATCGGCGGCACAATCAAGGCTGATGGACTGACGCTGAGCCAGCTCTCCGAGCAGATTGTGGAACGGATCTCCCTCTATAATCGCCGGATCACCAACGCCTCGGTCAAGGTGACCGAGTACGGCAGCCGCAAGGTCTACGTCATGGGCCATGTCCGCGAGCCTCGCAAGTATACCTTTGAGGTCATCCCCAACCTCTGGGATATCATCTCCGAAGCCGGCGGACCCCTGGAGACAGCCAACCTCAACAATGTGCTGGTCATCCGCAAGACGCCGGAGGGTGAGCCGCGCACCATGACCGTGGATGTGGCCGAGATCCTGCGCAACCGCAATTTCCAGCTCTTGCCCGTGGTCGAGCCGGGCGACAACATTTACGTCCCCGCGGTCGTCGGCAATGTCGCCGGTTCCGGCATCCAGTCGATGCAGGCGCAGCCCAACGTCCTCTTCATCTATGGCGAAGTGGGAAATTCTGGAGTTTTCACCTTCAACAAGGAGCTCAACCTGCTCGAGGCCCTGATCACCGCCGGCGGGCCGACCGCCACAGCCAAACTGAACCAGGTCCGGGTGATCCGCAAAAACGGGGCCTTTTCCAGCGTCACCAGGGTCAACGTTAAAAAATATGCCGATGAGAGCTCCCCCTCCTTTTTCATGGTCAAGGGGGGCGATACCATCTACGTTCCGCGCAAGAATATTTTCCGGGAGAGTGTGGCCTGGGATTTTATCATGATTTTCACCGGGGCTGTGCTCACCTCCCTGGCCTATAGTGTGGTGGCTGATCGATAGAAACCGTTACAATGAGGTATAAGACCATGGCAAAAATGAACAGCCGTGACTTGAAAATGTGGTGGCAGCTTCTCTTTCGCGGCCGTTGGTATATTCTGGTCAGCATATTTCTGGCGATTGCAGGGGGATTGTACTACGCCTTTACGGCAAATCCCGTCTATGAGTCGGCCGCAACGGTGATGATCATCGATACGGATCTGCTTTCCGGCAGTTCGCTGCGCTTTGTACCCAATAATGCGGCGGCCAACACCGAGATCGATTTCTTCCGGCGCCGCATCACCAGCGAGGATTTTCTGACCAGTTTGATTGACAGCACCGATATCCGCCAGGATCCCAAACTGAATGCCAGGATCACCCAGCTCGGCTATGAGAATCCTCACTTCGATCGCGAGGTGATCGCGCGGCAGGTCTATCTGGAGTATCTGCTCACTCACATTTCGACCAGGATGCGCGCCTACAATCTGATCGAAATCAGCGCCAGGGCTCCCTCTTCGGAGCGAGCTTTCAGGCTCGCCTCGGTCGTGACCAGAACGGCCATTGCGGAATCGCAGCACAACGAGATGCAGACGGTCTCTGTGGCCAGCGATTTCAGTTCCCAGCAGTTGGATATCTACCGCAAACGGCTCGATGAAAGCGAAAACCGTCTGAACTCTTTCCGGCAATCCATGATGGAAGAGGGGTTGAGCGAGAGCCAGCTGAGCAGTGAAAAGCTCACCGAAGTCCAGTCGGTCAAGCTCTCCACGGACATCGATCTGCAGTCCAAGCGCGATCAGATGCAAAAGCTGCTCAACGGCCCCCTGCACGACATCCCGCTCACCTACCGGAGCCAGCTCGATGCCGAGGTGCAGGAGATCAAGTCGCGTCTTATCAGCCGCTCCCAGGATGTGTGTGAGATGTTGAAGAAATTCAGCTGGAAAGATGCAGAGGTCATCCTTCTCAATCAGGAGATCGGGCAGCTCAAGAAAGAGCTTTATGAGCGGATCAGCAGCACGGTCGCTTCTTCCTTCAGCGGGCAGAGCCCGCAAATTGTCGCTGCGGCCATCCGTCTGGAGGAGGTGCGGGCTGACGTAGCCTCCTTGCAGCGTTCCAGTGAGGTCTTGAGCGGCATCATCTCCGGCCACACCAATACCATGCGCCGTCAGCCTTCACAGGAGGGGGTGCGCACCAAGCTGGAGCGGGACGTACAGATCAATCGGCAGATTTACGAGGCGCTCCTGCAGACGACGCAGGGATCACAGATCCGCGAGTCGGCGCAGGTGACTGAGACCAAGATGCGCTTCAAGCTGATCTCGCCGCCGCAGCGGCCGCTTGAGCGGATCAGTCCCAAGCGGGCTCGCGGGATGTTTATCGCCCTGGTGCTGGGATGCGGCATCGGTCTGGCCCTGGTCATGATCCGGGAGACTCTCGATGTGACCATTCGCTCAGTCGAGGATGTCTCCACGCTTTTTAAAATCCCGGTGCTGGCGGCTATCCCCAAGATCGAGACCCGTCTGGAGATCACGCGCAGAAGGCACAGGCGCTACGCAGTGGCGGTCGCCATTCCCATCCTGGCCATAGTTTCGCTTATGCTTGTGTTCCGCATTTTCAACCAATAGGGAGAAAGATGTGAAGTTGAACGGCACCTTGAGAGGCATCTCGGAATACAGCGAACGCTCGCCCTATTTTGCTGAGTTTTTCAGGCTTTACACCCGGCTCAAGCAGCCGGTGCAGGGCCAGGTTCCCCAGACGATGATGGTCACCAGCGCCATTGCCGGGGAGGGCAAAACGACCATCGCGGCCTACATCGGGATCACGGCCGCCCTGGCGACGCAGAAGAATCATCTCATTCTCGACTGCGATCTGAACCGCCCCACCCTGCACAAAAAGATGGAGCTGGAGCAGGTCAATGGTCTGACTGAGATCCTCAGTGAGGGGCTGGAGCTGACCCAGGCTGTTCAGACGACCAAATTTCCGGGACTGCACGTCATCTCTGCCGGCCGCACTGCGCCCAATCCCTTTGAATTGATGAGTTTCGGCCGCACCGAGGAGCTCTTTTCCCACCTGCGCCTCTATTACGAGACCATCGTCATCGATGCCCCTCCGGTCCTGAATGTCGGCGACACGCTCAAACTGGCGGAGAACGTCGATGGCATCATCATGGTAATTCTCTCCGGCCGGACCAACCGGGAGGTGGTGAAGCGGGCGGTGGAATTGCTCAAGGAGACCCGCAAGCCGATTCTCGGCGTGGTTCTCAATGACATGGGTGAGGTGCTGCCCTACTATTATCAGCAGAAATACTATTCCTATCACTATACGGATTTGGAAAACAGTTAATCAGGAGGAAGAGTGGCCGATTCCCGGCTTAAACGCCGCATTCCCTACCATCTGCCCAGCATCGGCGCCGATGAGGTGGCTGCAGTGAAAGAGGTTTTGCGCTCTGGCTGGCTGACCACCGGTTCCAAGGCCGCGCAGTTCGAAAAAGAGGTGGCGGCGCTGACCATGGCCAAATATGCGGTGGCGGTCAATTCCTGCACCTCGGGGTTGCATCTGGCCCTGCTGGCTCTTGGAGTTGGGCCTGGTGACGAAGTGATCACCACCCCGTATACCTTTTCGGCGACTGGCGAGACCATCGTGCATACGGGCGCCCGGCCGGTCTTTGCCGATGTCGAGAGAGGGGGGTTCAATATCGATCCCGGCAAGATCGCCGCTGCGATTACAGCAAAAACCAAAGCCATCGTGCCGGTGCATATGGCCGGCGACCCCTGCAATATGAGCGAGATCATGCGTCTGGCGCGCAGCCATCGCATCGGCGTGGTTGAGGATGCCGCTCATGCGATCGGAACCTGGTATGAAGGCCGGCCGGTGGGGAGCATCGGCACCCTGACGGTCTTTAGTTTTTACGCGACCAAGAATCTGACGACAGGGGAGGGCGGGATGGTCACCACCGATTCGGAGACCACCGCCGACTTGATGCGTCAGCTCAGCCTGCACGGCCTTTCCCGCGATGCCTGGACACGCTATTCCGCCAAGGGGAGCTGGCGGTATGAGATCTGCGAACTGGGTTACAAGTATAACCTTTCGGATATCCAGGCGGCCATCGGCCTGGTGCAGCTGCGCAAGTTCGAGGCGATGCAGGAGCGCCGGCGCCGGCTCGTCGAGGCCTATCATGAAGGTCTGGCCGGCATCCCCGACCTGATCCTGCCCGAGGAGAGGCCCGGGACCAGGCATGCCTGGCATCTCTACATCATCCGCCTGGGCGGGGAGCGGCCGCCTAACCAGCGGGATGATCTGATTGAGGAGCTCAAGGATGCGGGCATCGGCGTGAGTGTCCATTTCATCCCCCTGCATTTGCACCGCTATTATCAGCAGGCTTTCTCCTATGGCCCCGGGGATTTCCCCGAGGCGGAACGACAATACCGGAGCGCCATCTCCCTGCCGTTGTATCCGACTCTGAAGCTCGAAGAGGTGGCCCATATCTGCTCCATTCTGCGCCGCCAGCTGCACCGTACTGCGAGGTATCGCCCAAAGAGGGGGATGGTATACCATGATCAAGCGCACTTTTGACATTCTGTTCGCTATCGCTGGCCTGGTCATTTCGGCCCCATTTTTACTGATCCTGTCCGTTGCCATCAAGGCGACTTCGAAAGGCCCGGTTTTCTTCCGTCAGGAGAGGGTGGGGCGCTTTGGCAAGCCGTTCATCATCTACAAGCTGCGCACCATGGTGGCCGATGCGTCTGCCAAGGGGCCGGGTATCAGTCCGCGCGGCGATCCGCGCGAGACGCGCATCGGCAGGATTCTGCGCCTGACCAAGCTGGATGAGCTGCCGCAGCTCTACAATGTCCTCAAGGGCGAGATGAGCGTGGTCGGGCCGCGGCCCGAGATCCCACGCATGGTCGATCTCTACACGGAGGAGCAGCGCCGGGTGCTGGAGGTGAGGCCGGGTCTGGTCGGGCCGGCGCAGATCATCGGCAGGGATGAAGCGGAGATGCTGCCGGAAAACCTCGAGGATGTCGAATCCTATTATATCAACTATCTCATGCCCGAAAAGCTGAAAATAGATCTGCGCTACGCCGCCAATCCGCGCTTCGCCAATGACCTGCGCTGGATCTGGCTGGGCATTTCGGCGACCCTTTCCGGACTCTTCCGGCCCTTTTACCGCCAGAAGAAATCAAGCTGGCCGGTGCTCTTCGTCATCGACATGTTCCTGGTCATCAGCGTCTATTTTCTTGCCTACTGCCTCCGCTTCGACTGGCATATCCCCGGAGAGGAGCTGCATAACTTTACCCGCAGCCTGCCGGTCGTGGTCGCCCTGCGCGCTCTTTTTTTCATCTACTTCCGTCTCTATCAGGGGCTTTACAAGTATATCGGGCTGCCGGATCTTTTCAAGATGGCCAAGGCGGTCACCTACAGCACCCTTGCCACCGTTATCGTCATCTTTTTCATCGGTTTGCGTGTCCTGTCGCGTTCGATCTTTTTCATCGACTGGCTCTTCCTGCTCGGTGCCATGGCCGGCGTCCGCCTCTTCCTGCGCATCCAGAGCGAAAAAGAGCCCGCACAGAGCTATCTGGTCGCCAAACAGGTGCTGGTTATCGGTGCCGGCAGCGTCGGCGAGATGCTCATCCGCGAGCAGAACAAGAACAGTCACCCCTATGTGATCGTGGGCTTTATCGATGACGATCCGCAAAAGATCGGCACCGCCCTGCACGGCATCGAGGTCTTCGGCAACCGCAAGGATATCCCCCATGCCGCCAAAATGCTGCGCGCCGAGGAGATTTTTATCGCGATCAGCAATATCGCCTCCGAAGAACTGGCCGATATCCTCTCCTACTGCGAAAAGACCAAGCTGAAACACCGCATCGTGCCGGCCATTGCCGATGTGGTGAGCGGCCGCATCCACCTCTCCAAGGTGCGTGATGTCGATGTCACCGACCTGCTCGGCCGCAAGCGGTTGAGCCTTGATCTCGACGCGATCCAGAATTTTATCACCGGCAAACGCATCCTCATCACCGGCGCCGGAGGCTCCATCGGTTCCGAGCTGGTAAGGCAGGTTTTCGCGCAGCATCCCCGGCAGATGATCCTGCTCGACCGCAGTGAGAACTATCTCTTTGAACTGCAGAGCGAGCTGCCCGTCAGCCCCAATGCGGAGCTGAGATTTCTCCTCGGCGATATTACCGACGTGGAGAAAATGGAAAAGATCTTCTCCGAGACAAGGCCCGAGATTGTCTTTCACACAGCAGCGCAGAAGCATGTCCCGCTCAGTGAGGCCAATCCCGATGAAGCGGTGCGCAACAACATCCTCGGATCGCGGGTCATGGCGCGCTGTGCAGACCGCTACGGTGTGGGCCATTTTGTCTTTGTCTCCACAGACAAAGCCGTCAATCCCTCGAGCGTGATGGGAGCGACCAAGCGGGTGGCCGAGCTCTTTTTCCAGGCCTTTGCGCCCTACAGCAACACGCGTTTTATCACCGTTCGTTTCGGTAATGTGCTCGGCAGCCATGGCAGTGTCGTGCCCCTCTTTATGAAGCAGATCCAGGCGGGCGGACCGGTAACCCTGACCGACAAGCGGATCGAACGCTTTTTCATGAGCATTCCGGAGGCGGTCAATCTGATCCTGCAGGCGGTGACCATCGGCGAGAGCGGCGAGATCTACATCCTCAACATGGGGCAGATGGTCAGAATCGAGAAGCTGGCCGCCGATATGATCAAACGCTCCGGCCTCCGGCCCTACACCGATATTGAGATCAAGCAGGTGGGCCTGCGTCCCGGCGAGAAGCTCTACGAGGAGTTGGTGGGTGAGGAGGAGAGCTGTCTGTCGACCAGCCACAAATTGATCAGCCGCATCGTGCCCAAGCAGATATACCCTCTGCCGGAGCTGGCGCCGCGCATCGATCAGCTCATCGAACAAAGCCTTCTGCACTCGGCGGATGCCGTGCGCCGGGCTTTGTCCGACCTGGTCCCGGAGTATCAGTTCTCTAAAGTCAACGAGACGGTTTCCGACATTCAACCGTGAGGAACCTATGTGTGGAATCGCTGGTGTCCTCTCCTGGTCGCGCCTGACCAGGGAGCCGCTGCCTCTCATGCAGTCGATGGTCGACAGTTTGCGTCACCGCGGACCGGATCAATGCGGCGTCTATCTCGATGACCAGGTGGCCCTCGGGCAGGCCCGTCTGAGCATCATCGATCTTTACGGCGGTTCACAGCCCATCTCCAACGAGGACGGCACTCTCTGGCTGGTCTGCAACGGGGAAATCTTCAACTATGTCGAGCTGCGCAAGCGCCTCCGCCACCTCGGCCACCGCTTTTTCACCCGCTGCGACGTCGAGGTGCTCCTCCACCTTTATGAGCAATTCGGTGCCGACATGCTCAAGCTTGTCAACGGGCAGTTTGCGCTCGCCATCTGGGACACGCGGCAGCGGCAGCTCTTTCTGGCGCGTGACCATGTCGGCATCTGTCCGCTCTACTATTTGGCTGACGGCTACTTCGCCTTCGCCTCGGAGATCAAGTCCCTTTTCACGCTGCCCGGGCTGCGCAAGTCGCTCGATGAAATCGCGCTCGCCCAGACCTGCGTCTTCTGGTCGCCCCTGCCCGGCAAGACCCCTTTCAATGGCATCCGGGAGATCAAGCCCGGCTGCTATCTGCGGGTGCAGGAGGATTACCTGCAGGAGGTGCGCTACTGGCACCCTGAATATGCCTGCGCCGAGGTGGAGCAGATCAAGGAGCCCGCAGCCGCAATCGAGGCCACCCGGGAACTGATCGAGGATGCGGTGCGCATCCGCCTGCGTGCGGATGTGGCGGTCGGCGCCTACCTCAGTGGCGGACTCGACTCTTCGATCACTACGGCCATGATCAGGCGGCTGCACAGCGGACGGCTGCGCACCTTTTCGATCGGCTTTGAGAATCCGCACTATGATGAGACCTTTTTCCAGCAGATGGTCTCGGGGTATCTCGGCACCGAACACACGGCGCTGGCGACCAAGAACAGCGATCTCGGTGCCCATCTCTCCGATGTGATCTGGCATGCGGAAAAGCCCCTGCTGCGCAGCGCCCCGATCCCCCTCTTCCTGCTCTCACAGCGCGTCCACCAGAGCGGATTCAAGGTGGTCCTGACCGGCGAGGGGGCGGACGAGTTTTTTTCGGGCTACAATATCTACAAGGAGACCAAGGTCCGTCTTTTCATCGCCCGGCAGCCGCAGTCGGCATGGCGCCAGCTGCTGCTGCAGAGGATCTATCCCTATCTGGACGGCCGGGATGCCCGCAATGCCGCTTTCTGGCGCCAGTTCTTCCTGCGGGACATCACGCAAGTCGGCGATCCCTTTTATTCTCACCGGCTGCGCTGGCAGAACGGCGCCTTCATCCTTCAGTTTCTCAATGCCGACAAGCTCGCCATGCTCGGCCAGTACGATCCGGTGGAGGAGCTTCACCATCAAATCAACGGCATGATGGATGGCCTCGACCCCCTGGCCCGCGCCCATTTTCTGGAATATTACATCTTTCTCGGGGGCTATCTGCTCTGCTCCCAGGGCGACCGCATGCTCATGAGCCACAGCATCGAAGGCCGTTATCCCTTTCTGGACAAGCGGGTCATTCAGCTGGCCCTGCGCATCGCGCCTCGTCTCAAGCTGCGCGGGCTGGATGAAAAGTGGATTCTCAAGCGGAGCTTCGCAGACTGTCTGCCCAGCCAGGTGGTGAACCGGACCAAACAGCCCTATCGTGCTCCGATCAGGGAGATGTTTCTCGCCGCCATGGAGCGGTTCCAGCCCTATCTGCAAAACGACCGGCTGAAATCGGACGGGTGGTTCAACGCCGGCAAGGTCGAGCTGCTGACCAAAAGGCTTTTCGATCCGAAGAGCACCCTTTCCGCGCGGGAGGAGATGGCCTTGATGATGATTTTAACGACGGGGATGCTGCAGGAGCTTTTCATCGGCGGGATTACCGCTCCCGTGCGGAGAGTGCATAACGACTGGCTCATCTATGACAAACGGGGAGACACCGGCGCTTTCAGTGAAAAGGGGGCCTGGCACCATGCTGTTACATGACCGTTTTCTGCAGAATGTCCCGCTTCATGCCGGCAAAATTGCGCTCAAGGCGGGCGGCGTCACGCTGAGCTATGCGGAGTTCGGGGCGGCGGCCGATCGCCTGGCCCGCCATCTGGTCGGCATCGGCGTCAGGCGCGGCGACCGGGTTCTGCTCTACATGGATAATTCGGCCGATACCTGTGTGGCGATCTATGCCGTCCTGATGGCGGGAGGGGTCTTTGTCTGCCTCAATCCCACCACCAAGTACGACAAGCTGGTCTATGTGCTGCGGGATTGCGGCGCCGCCGTCCTCATTTCGCAGCGGGCGCGCCGGCTGCCTCTCGAGCGGCTGCGTGCGGATCTCGCCGGGCTCAGGGTGATCATGCTCGATACGCCCGGCGACGAGGGGGCGGACTCCCCTGCGCTGGCTGAAATTTTCGCCGCGCCGCCGGTCGGGGCTGATCTGCCACGGATTATCGACATCGATCTGGCCGCTCTCATCTATACCTCCGGCAGCACAGGCAATCCCAAAGGGGTGATGATGACCCATCTCAACATGCACTCGGCGGTCACCTCCATCACCACCTATCTGGAGAACACGGAACAGGATATCGTGCTCAGCGTCCTGCCGCTTTCCTTCGATTACGGGCTCTACCAGCTGCTCATGGTACTCAGCTTCGGCGGCACCCTCATCCTCGAGAAAGATTTTATCTATCCCAAGGTAATCATCCAGAGGATGATCGAGGAAAAGGTGACCGGGTTCCCGGGGGTGCCGACCATTTTCGGCCTGCTCTTCAGCCTGGCGGGGTGGGAAAAATACCGTTTTCCCGATCTGCGATATGTCAGCAACACCGCCGCCGCCCTGCCGGCCGCATTCATCGCCCGGCTGCGCGCGGCCTGGCCGCAGACCACCATCTTTTCGATGTACGGGCTCACCGAGTGCAAACGGGTGGCCTATCTGCCGCCCGAGGAGATCGACCGCAGGCCCGGCTCTGTCGGCAAGGCGATGCCGAACTGCGATACTCTGATCGTCGATGAGGAGGGCAGGGAGGTCGCTCCCGGCGAAACGGGTGAGCTGGTGGTGCGCGGCGCGAATGTTATGCAGGGCTACTGGAACCTGCCCGCCGAGACCAGCAGGGCGCTGCGGCAGGGCCGTCATCCCTACGAGCGGGTTCTTTATTCGGGCGATCTTTTCCGCCGGGATGAGGAGGGCTTTCTCTACTTCGTCGGCCGCAAGGATGACATCATCAAATGCAAGGGCGAGAAGGTGAGTCCGCGCGAGGTCGAAAATGTGCTCTACCAGATCGCAGGGGTCGGTGAGGCCGCCGTGGTCGGCATGCCCGACCCTCTCCTCGGTGAAGCCGTAGTGGCGATCGTACAAAGGCAGGATGGGGGCGATCTCTCCACGGCGGAGATCCTGCGCCACTGTTCCGCTAATCTGGAGAGTTTTTGTGTGCCGCGCGAGGTCATCTTCATCGAGGAGATGCCCAAATCGCCCAATGGCAAGATCGATAAAAAGAGGCTGACCGCCATGCTGGCGGAACGCTGAGAGCGCTGCAGGAGAAGAGGCGTTCGGGTGAACGTTTCCGCTTTCACCGCTGCAGGCGGCCGCTGTTCCACTCATTAATGAAAGGAAGCGATGTGCAAGGCACTCCGAGAGAGCAATTCGATGCCGCCAGGGAGGTCGAGCGGCTGAGCGGCTGGATCCGAGCGAGCGTCCAGCAGAGCCTGAAAAAAAGGGGTGTTGTGATCGGCCTGAGCGGGGGCATCGATTCAGCGGTCGTCGCCGCCCTGAGTGTGAAGGCGCTGGGCGCCGGCCGGGTGGTCGCCCTGGGTCTGCCGGAGCGGGATTCCTCCCCCCAGAGTCTGGTGCTGGCACGGGAGCTGGCTGAAAGACTGGGTATAGAATTTGGCGTCGAGGATATCACCGCCGGCCTGGAGGGGATGGGGGCTTACCGGCGGCGGGATGAGGCTGTCCGCCGCCTCTTCCCTGACTACGAGCCGGGGATGCCTTTCAAAATCACGCTGCAGTCCACCCCCCTGGCCGACAACCGTCTCAATGTCTTCAGCCTCACCCTGATCCGTGCCGGGGGAGAGGAAGAGAGCAAACGGCTGGGACCGCAGGAGTACAGCCAGATCGTCGCGGCATCAAACATGAAACAGCGTCTGCGCATGACGATGCTCTACTATCATGCCGAACGCCGCAACTATGCCATGGCGGGGACCGGAAATAAAAACGAGCATGAAATGGGTTTTTTTGTTAAACATGGAGATGGCGGCGCCGATTTAATGCCGATCATCCATTTGTTCAAGACCCAGATCTACATGCTGGCGCATGCCCTTGAGATTCCGGCCGCAATCATCGAACGGGCGCCGACGACCGATACCTACCCTGCTGAAGTAACCCAGGAGGAGTTCTTCTTCCGCATCCCCTTCGGGGTGATGGATGCCATCTGGCAGGAGAGCGAGAACGGCGCGACGCCGGAAGAGCTGGCCGTGCGTTTTGCGCTCGCGCCCGAACAGGTGGAGCGTGTGGTCGCCGATATCCGCAGTAAAAAGAACGGCACGGCCTTCCTGCGTATGCCGGCGCTGCGGTTTGACAGCTTGGCGCATGAGGCGGCGGCAGCCGGGAGTGAAGAGTTGGGGCGCTCCGGCCGGACGGCCTGAGCAGGGCGGTCAGGCGCATGAGCGATGAAGTGTACTGCAAGAACAATGGATGGAGGAAAGAGATGTCGATCAGAGACCAGGTTCATCACTACATTTCGGAGACGTTTCTATTTGGCGATGGCGGCAAACTGAAAGACGACGATTCCCTGAGCAGCAGCGGTTTTGTCGATTCGACCGGTGTGATCGAACTGGTGGCCTTTCTCGAACAGACATTCGATCTGCGCATCGAAGATGATGAGATCATTCCCGAAAATCTGGACTCGGTGCAGCGCATCAGCACATTTGTTGAGGCCAGACAAAAGGGTCTGGAGGTGCCAAAGCTGAATGTGACCTTCATGTGATCGCCAGCTGTCCGGCGGAACCCTCCGCCGGTCTCTGATGGTCTTTTCTTCACGCGATATCAGGATCCGCGATGCCGATGGAGATACTATGAACGAGAGCAGACGCATCAGAGCGGTGCTGCTCACCTCGCTGGACGACGCATTCATCGCGAGATTGATCTCTCAATTCCTCCGTATTGAAGAAATCGAGCTTGCTGATGTGATCCGCTGGCTTCCGCAGCGGCGGAGCCGGGCAACCTTCCGCTGGAATCTGCGCAAGCACGGCTGGATTTATGTGCCGTGGCGGGCGGGCTACCTTGTGGTGGAGCTGGCACAGGTGGCGTGGCGGGCGACCATCGGTCGTCTGCTCTATGGCCCGGAGCGGACCGGGAATCTGGAAAGCATCTGCGACCGCCATGCCCTGCACCTGCACAAGATCGGCAAGCTTCATTCGCAGGAGGGGGTGGAACTGGTGCGCTCCCTCGCGTGCGATCTGCTTCTGGTCTGCGGCACGCCGATTCTGCGGCCGGCTGTTTTTACGCTGCCTGCGATCGGGACCCTCAACCTGCATCAGGGCGAAGCGCCGCGCTATCGCGGAGCGCCGCCGGGGTTCTGGGAGATGTGGAACAACGAAGAGAAAGCGGGGGTGACGATCCATTTCATCGACGAGGGGGTCGATACCGGCGATATCGTCCTGCAGGAGCTGGTGCCGATCCTCTCCGGCGACAGTCTGGAAGATTTGCAGGCCAGACTCTCGGAGACCGCGCTTCATCTCTATCCCGAAGCTGTGCGCCGGGTGGCGCGCGGGAGCTGCAAACGGGAGAGGCAGACCGGGGGAGGAAAACAGTACTTTTTTCCCACTCTCCGTCAGCGGGGCGCACTGCGATGGCGCCTGTTCATCAGACAGCGGCGATGGCGGGGGCTGTTGCGCAGGCCAGCCCGGAGTGTCTACTATCTTTTGATCCTTTTCCTCCATGGCTTGCAGAAACAGCTCTTCCGCCGTCATGATGGCCGGCTGGTCGTGCTCTACTACCATCGTGTCAGCGATCTCTGCCGGGACGGCATGACCATCGGTGTTGATGATTTCGAGCGGCAGATCCGGCTGCTGACCCGCCGCTTTGAGATGCTCTCTCTCTCCGGACTGAGCGCCCTGCTTGCGGCCGGGAGCAGGCTGCAGCGGGATGCCTGCCTGATCACTTTTGATGACGGCTATGAAGATAACTACACCCAGGCTCTGCCAATCCTGACGCGCTACGCCGTCCCCGCGCTCTTTTTTGTCTCCACAGCCCTGATCGGGGAGGATACGCCCTTCGACCACGACCGCCATCTCGCCCCTGACTTCCGCTTCCGCAACATGAGCTGGGAGCAGCTGCGAGAATGCGAGAGGGAGGGGGTCGATGTGGGTGTCCACTCCCATACCCATCGCAACATGGCCGGGCTGAGTCTGGAGGAGGCCGCCGATGAGATCGAAACTTCGCTCCGCCTCTATCGCGAAAAGATGGGCCATGACGCGGTGGTGATGTCCTATCCCTTCGGCAAGGAGAAGGATTTTACCTGTGAACTGAAGGAGTATGTATCGGCGCGGACCGGGCTGAGCGCTCTCTTCAGCGCTTACGGCGGGGTAAACCGTTTCCCCCTGGATCCGTACAATATTTTAAGGATCAACGTCGGTACGGGGGACGTAGGGCTCGCTTTTCTCCACAAGTTGACGGGCGGCTGGCGGGAACTGCTGCCGCGCAAAGGCGGGCGGCATGCGTGAAGAGCCGGTCGGCATCCTCTATCTCATCGACATCCTCTACGATAACGCCGGGACGGAGAACAATCTTTTTCGGACTGTCACCGGACTGGAGAGAAGCCGATTCCGGCCGGTCGTCGCTCCCCTGCAGCCACTGGAGAGTCCGATGATCGCCCGCATGCGCGCGGAGGGGATCCGCGTCGAACCCCTCGGCCTGAATCGCTCCTGGGATGGCGGGGCCTGCGCAGCGGCGCGCAAAATGAGACGGATCATGCGGGAGGAGAAGATCTCCCTGATTCAATCGATTCATCTTGGCTCGGATCTTTTTGCCGCGATCTGGAAAAGGCTGTGGGGCAATCCGGTCTGGATCTCCAGCCGCCGGGACATGGGCTTTACTGAAACCAGTCCGCACCACCTCTGGCTGCGGCGTTTGATGAATCCCGCAGTCGCGCAAACCCTGACCAACTCTCAGCTCATGCGCACCGAGATCTCAAGGCGGGAACATATTGCACCGGAGCGGATTCGCACGATCTATAACGGCGTGGAGGTGCCTTCCCCGGCTGATCCGGAGCGAAAGGCCAGGCTGGCCCGGGACAATGGACTTGACCCCGATCTGCCCATCATTGGCTGCGTCGCCAACTGGCGGCCGGTGAAAGGAGTGGAGTATCTCCTGCAGGCCTTTGCCCGTGCTCGGGAAAAGCGGCCGGAGATTCAGCTCGTGCTCATCGGCGGAGACGCCGATGCCCAGCATCCCGAAGCGGCCGGCTCCTATCGCGCCCTGCTGGAGGGGCTGATCGCGGAGAACGGCATGGGGGAGCGGGTGAAGCGGCTGGGGCGGCGCACGGATGCGGTGGAGCTGATCGGGATGATGGACCTTTTCGTGCTGCCCTCCCTGAGCGAGGGTTTTTCCAATGCCCTGCTCGAAGCCATGGCCGCGGGCCTGCCGGTGATCGCCACCCGGGTGGGGGGCAATCCCGAAGCGGTGGTCCATGGCGAGAGCGGCCTGCTGGTGCCTGCCGCCGATGCCGGAGCGCTCGGCCGGGAGATGGGCCTCCTTCTGGATGATCTCGCGCTGCGAAAACGACTCGGCGCCGCCGCACGCAGGCGGGTGATGGAAAATTTCTCGACACCGGTCATGATCAGCGGACTCGAGACCGCTTATGCAGAGGCTCTGGCCGGTGTGAACAAGTAACCAGAAATGAACTGCAGTTCAGCAAACCCGGATTAACATCAAGGAGAAGTGAGATGCAAAAAATCTGGACCATCATTCTGATCGTGTCGCTCATCGGCAATCTGATCGGACTGCTCGTCGTCTGGAAAGCCTTCGATTACCGCAAAAAAATGATCGCCGCCTGGTCGCAGTCCAATGAATGGCTGCCCGAGACGACCAAAAACTTTGGCTCCGGTGAGGCGGACAAGGATTCGGCTGAGATCATATTTCTCGGCGCCTCGATCACAGCGGACTGGGATTTCGCCAAGTTTTTCCCGGGCAAACGCTACCGCAACATGGGCATCGACGGGCAGTTTTCGAGCCAGCTATTGCTGCGCTTTCAGCATGATATCGTCAACCGCCGCCCGCAGGCCGTCGTGATCAAACTGTGTGAAATGAATTTCTCCCACGACATGCCCATCTCGCTGCTGCAGGAAAATATCCAGATGATGGCCACGCTGGCGCAGGGGAACAGTATCCGGCCCATCTTTCTGGCGATGCTGCCGGTTACCGCCAAACGCGACCGTTCACGAGCGGGTGATCCAATCAACAGCCGGGTTGCGGAATTCAACCGCTGGCTCTCCGGATTCTGCGCCGCGAACCGCTATCTTTACATCGATATCGCAAGCGCACTCTCGGATGGCGCAGGGAATCTCGATCCGGCCAACGCCAGGGACAATGTCCATCCGAACGATACCGGTTATGCCAAAATGGCTGAGGTTTTTACGGCAGCCCTCAGCCGGGAGGAATAATAGTATGGGGGCGCTGCGCAGCATTCTTTGCACCAAATGGCGCGAATGGCGCCTGAGCTGGGAGCTTCACAAATACGGCCGTTTTACCAGGGCCGAATATTTCCGCAAGCTGGGAGCCTGTGTAGGTGAAAACTGCGCGATTATTCCCGACTCGCTCGGGACCGAGCCCTGGCTGGTCCGGATCGGCAATCACGTCACCATCGCCACCGGCGTCAAATTCCTGACCCACGACGGCGCCACCTGGATATTCCGCCAGGAGACGCCCAACCTGCAGGGATTCGGCACCATCATCATCGACGACAATTGCGTGATCGGCGAAAATGCCGTGCTCATGCCCAACATCCACATCGGCAGCGGCTCGATCGTCGGAGCCAATTCGGTCGTCATGACCGATGTGCCTCCGGACAGCATCGTCATGGGGGTGCCGGCCCGCGTGCTCTCGACCACCGCATCCTACAAGGAGCGTACTCATGAGCGCTGGCAGCGGCAGCAACCGCCGGACGTAACCTTCGCGGAGGGAGAGACCTGGTGGCACTCTCCCCGGGCCGAAGAAAATGCCCGCAAGCTGCGCCGCCATCTGACCTGGTATTTCTGGGAGCGGCCCGCCGCAGGTAGCACGGCGGAGAAGTAGCTACCTCCGGCTGGACGGATAGAACCCGTCGCGGCCCGTCACATCGCAGCACTCCCCGGCAGGGGATGATCGAAGTAACTGGAGCAGGAAAATGCTGGAGCTTGGCTGGGGGTTGACCCCCTATTTCACATTGGTGCTCTATATCGCCAGTATCCTGGTCATCGTGGCGACGATCTTTTGGCGGATCGAGCCCGGGATCTTTTTTCTGACCCTCTTCCTGCCCATCCAGAACGTCCTCGATTCCATCAATATCTATCCCGGCGGCCAGGATGTCAACGATTTCGTCATCATCGCCATCGTGATCCGCTGGATTATGGACCGCAACAAGCCGGGGCGCGGCTGGAAAAAAACACCGCTCAATCTGCCCATCCTGATCTGGCTGGCGTGGAGCTATATGGGCATCTGGATCGGCTCCTCCTTTCTCGAACTGCCGAGTCCGGTGTCGATAGGCCATCCGCTCTTCGTCTCCTGGAAAAACTATATTATTCCCATTATTCTCTACTTCGCCATCGTCAATAACATCGATGATCGCAAGATCCTGCAGTATCTCGTGCTCACGATGGCCTTCACGCTGCTGGTGCTGGACCGGAATTTTTACAATGTCATGGCGCTGCAGGACACCTCGCACTACAGCGATGAATTGAAGGAAAAGTTTCTGAACACGGGCGTGGCCCTCAACGGCAACTCGCTGGCGGTCTTTCTCGCCCAGTTTGCGATCCTTTTCGTCGCGCTCATCCCCTTTGAGACTGTCATCTGGCGCAAGCTGTTTTACATCGTTATCAGCGGCCTCTCCTATTATTGCGTGATGTTCCTGTTTTCACGCAGCGGCTATCTGGCCGCTTTTGCTGGCTGGGTGGGCATCGGTATGGTGAACAACCGGAAGATCATTGTAGGGATCGGGCTCCTTTTTCTCTTCTGGCGCACCATCCTTCCCAACGCCGTCATCGAACGTATCGAAATGACCACCTCGGAGGACGGATTTGACGGCACCTCCAGGCAGCGCATCGGCATGTGGAAGCAGGCGGAGGAGATGATCAGCGCGAGCCCGGTCTGGGGTGCAGGTTTCGGCATCACTCCTTTGCTGGATATTCGCGCCGGCAACGAATGGGAGCGGGCCTGGGGAAGCTTCCATAACAATTACGTCCAGACGGCGGTGGAATCCGGGCTGGTGGGCATAGGGCTGATATTGCTCATCTATTTTATGATCTTCGGGCTCGCACTTCAGCTCAATTATGCCACTGACGATCCCTATTCCAGGGGAATCGCCGCCGGGATGGTCGCCTGCGTATTGGCGATGCTGGCCGGCAATATCGCCGGGAGCTACTGGCACTATTTTACCGTCGGCAGCCATTTCTGGATTCTGTCGGCGATCATGATCAAGTTCAGAGAACATGCAGAGAGAAAGAAAACAGCCCTGGAGGAGACGGAGGAGAGTCCTGTTGAAGAAGAGGCTGAAGCGCAGCGTCCCTTCCTTGAACCCGAACCGATAACGCCGGCTAACTGAAAGCGCCCTGGTATGCTGCCCACCTTGAAAAAAATCAGCTTCCGCTGTCCGGAGTGCGCTTCTCCCCTGGAGGAGTCCGGGGAGGAACTGCGCTGCGCCACCTGTGCCTTCCGCTGTGATGTCGTCGATGACATCGTGCTGCTGGACCGCCAGCGGGACGGAGCAGGGCTCTCCGCCGGCGAGCTGAGAAGCCTCCTGGCCGAAGAGACCATCACGCCCTGCTGCCGTGAAATGCTGCAGAGAAGAGGCGTGCCTCTCGATGGGGAGCTGAAGATGATCAACGAACCCAATCTGGCCAGCTGGACGAGCCTTTTACCCGTCGCTCCCGGCGGACGCGTGCTCGAGATCGGCGCGGGTCTGGGGGCGGTCACCTACGCGCTCGCGCTTAATTTTGCGGAGGTTTATGCCCTGGTGCATGACATCGGTGAGGCGCTTATCACGCGTCTGCGCATGCGCCAGCAGGGGCTCGGGAATGTCCGGATAATTGTCACCGCCGGCGGAGAAATCCCTTTTTTCGCGGAGAGTTTCGATCTGATCACCCCTAACGGGGTCATGGACCGCAGCGGCCGGTGGCCGGAAGCAGCCTCCGGCGCACCCCACTCCGTAGAACCGGGCCGCCTGCGGGAACTGCTGAGACCGGGCGGAACCCTGCTCGTGCACGCGGAGAACCGTTACAGCCTCGCGCGCATGCGGGGAATTCGTGCTGGCGGACGCAGACCGGCGAGCGGCACAATGCGGGGCTATCGCCGGCTGCTGGCTGCTGCCGGTTTTGATCAACTGTACTTTTTCACTCCGCTGCCGGATGGCCGGTCGCCGCTGGAGATCTTTCCGCTGGAATCAGGCAGGGCCTTCACCTACTTTCTGCTCAAGAAGACAGGCACTGAAAGCCATCATACCAGCGTGCGGTACTGGATCAAAACAGTGCTCACCCGGTCAGGACTGATGCGCCGGCTCTCCTCCGAATTCCTTGTCCTCGCCCGGAGGCCGGAGAGCGTTGAGGCTCCTCCAGCCAGCCCGGCGGTAGAAGCGGGCATCCCGGAGTTCATTGCGGCGAGGGTCAGCCCGGAGCACGATGCGCTGCATTTCTATCTCAGAACGCATGCCCGCGTCAACAAACACACTCTGCAGATTTTTAACAACAGCGGTCGTGCCCCGATTGCGATCGCCAAGGTGGTCAGTATGCGGCAGCATGACGACAGCCACCTCACGCGCGAAAGCAAAAACCTCATGGCACTGGGCCGGCTCTGCGCGGATGATCCCCTGATCCGTTCCGCGATTGCCCGGGTGATCGCCACCGGCAGAAACGGCGCCAATTATATCTCCCTCGAAACCTTCCTCGACGGGGTTTCGCTTTATAGTCTCCTGATCAGAAAAGATCATTCGCGCCGCATCGGCCGCGTGACAACCCTGTTCGATCCAGCTGTGGAGTGGCTGCTCCATTTTCAGTCGGCCTGCCGAACCCGCATGGGGATCGATGAGGAGTTCGCTCTCTTTCCGTCCCTTTCCGGCGGCCCGGACTCCGCTGTCGATTCCGGCTTGAAAGAGTTGACCATGCTGGCAGGCGCCGCGGACTCCCGGCGGTACGATCCCTTCCTGCAGCACGGCGATTTCTCGCCGATCAATATTCTCATGACCGGTGACGGCATTCATGTCATCGACTGGGAAGGCCTGATGCGCGGCTATCCTCCCCTCTTCGATCTCTTCTGTCTCTTTTCACCGGCCCTTTTCGCACAGAACCGGGGGGATATCGCCCGGGATCTGGATCGCTTCGAGACGCTCTTCTTCAGCGCCAATCCCCTGACCGAATATTTCAACGACAAGGTGCAGCTGTACTGCACCCGGCTGGGAGTGGAGAAAGAGCTGCTCCCCCTCCATTTTTACGATTTCCTCCGGATCAAATACCTGCGAAACAGCGAGCGGAAAGATGCCAGGATGACGCAGCTGTTCAGGATGTTCCTTAACCACTATGATGGCAATTACCGCAGATTCTATTTTCATCTCTTCCGTTAAAGGATTCTGATGAGGCCGGGATCGGCCCGGTCACCTCATCATACGGCAGCACGAAGGACAGGGCACCATGGGCACCAACTATATCGGCAGATTTGTCAAGCAATCCTCCATCTATTTCGCCAGCACACTCGTCCTGACCATACTGAGCATGGTCTCTTTTCCAATCTGGACGCGCACCTTTACCACTTCCGATTATGGCGTGATGGCTTTGGCGACGACCACCCTCGCCCTGCTGTTGATATTTGCCAAGCTGGGTATTCAGCACGCCGTGCTGCGCTTCTATTATGAGTTCAAGAACGGCAAGCGGGCTCTTGACATCACCTATCTTTACACCACCGCTCTCTATGGCATCCTCATCCTGGGGGCGGGGGTTTCGCTGCTCTACCTGATCTTCGCACGGCTGATTTTCAGCACTCAGCTCCAGCCGGACTTTTTGCGGATCGTCTATCTCCTGCCTGTGCTGGTCGTTTTCGGCAGCATCAACGACATTTTTCTGATGTTCTTTCGCTCCGATCAGAATGCCAAGTGGCACAGCATCGTCAATATCTATCTGCATCTCCTGCGTTTCGGAGCGAGCCTGCTGGGTGTCTTTTATTTCAGGCTCGGGCTGTTGGGTTTCTTTGCCGGCATGGCGGTCGTGGATCTCCTCAATGCCTTCGTTCTGATGGGAGTATTTTACTATCAAAAAAAGATCCGCTTCCGTCACGTTTCCATCCCCCTGATCCGGGAATCCATGAGCTACGGTTTTCCCCTTTTCGGCTCAGAGATCGCCTTCGTTCTGCTCGCCACGGGGGATCGCTATCTGCTTCAACTCCTGATGGATTCCTCATCGGTGGGTATCTATTCCGCCTGCTATAATGTGGTCGATTATGCTATCAGCTTTTTCTGTGTGCCCTACCGTCTGGCGATCATGCCGATTTACATGAAGGTTTGGGAGGAGAAAGGAGTGAAGGAGACGCAGAATTTTCTGGTCTCCATGCAGAATTACTATTACATGATCGGCATCCCTATCGTATTTGGCATGTGGGGCGTCGGCAGTGAGCTCATCACTCTGCTGGCTTCCAGCAAGTATGCAGCCGGCAGCGGCATTATTCCCTATGTAGCGATCGGTATTCTCATCTACAACGGCCATTTTATCTATGCCGCGGGTTTTTACCTGGTTAAAAAGACGACCAATCTCTTCAAAGTCAACCTGGCGGGCATCATCCTCAACGTTATCCTGAATCTCCTCCTTATACCGATCTTGGGCATACTGGGCTCGGCGGTGGCGACGCTGATCGCTTATGCTCTGGTCGCGGTGGTGATGATGAAGCTCTCGTCAGTCCATCTCAAGGTGGGCGTGGACCTTTTCAGCCTGGTGAAATATCTGTTTGCCGCGAGCGTGATGTATGGCGCACTGCGGATGATCCATCTGGATGGGGGGATCACCTCGCTTTTCATCGAGATGCTGGTCGGCATCATGGTCTATTTTTCGATTGTTCTTCTTATTGACAGGAACAGCCGGCGGGTTCTGGGCAACATCATCTATCGCCGCTCGATCTTCTCGGCATAAAGTGATCGTCAGGAATGGGACCTTGCATGAACATCGATTTTTCCATCATCGTCGCCGTTTACAACGAGGCCGCCACGATCCGGGAGTGTCTCACTTCGATCATTTGCCAGGAGTATGAGCGGGACCGTTATGAAATCCTCGTCGTCGATGGCCTCTCCACAGACGGAACAAGAGAGACTGTGGTCTCCATGCAGGGTGAATTCGGTACTCTTTATCTTCTCGACAATCCCCGGCGGACGGTCCCCTTCGCCCTCAACATCGCCCTGGCACGCGCGCGCGGCCGTTACATCATGCGGGTTGACGGCCACGCCGCCATTGCTCGGGACTATTTGCGACAATGCGCGCTCCTGCTCGAGGAGAGCCAGGCTGAATGTGTGGGCGGAGCGATCAAAAGCATCAACGATTCCTTCATGGGCAAGGCGATCGCGGAGGCGATGTCCTGCCCATTCGGCGTGGGGAATGCGCGGTTCCGCACCTCGGGCCGGCCGGGCTACGTCGACAGCCTTGCCTTCGGCGCTTATCGCCGTGAGGTCTTTGACCGGATCGGCGGCTTTGACGAAGCCTTCACACGCTGTCAGGATGATGAATTCAACTATAGGCTGCGCGGCGCCGGCGGCAAAATCTATTTTTCGCCCGCCATCCAGGCCTCGTATCATCCGCGCTCCTCGCTGCGCAAGTTGTGGAAGCAGTATTTTCAGTACGGCTTTTACAAGGTCCTTGTTCTCAGACGCCATCTGTTGAGAATGCAGCTGCGCCAGTTTGTCCCGCCGCTTTTTGTCATCACGCTGCTGGCGGCCCTGGCCTTGACCCTGCTGACACCCGGTGGATGGATGGCTCTGGCGGCCCTTCTGCTTCCCTACCTGCTGCTCTCGCTGGCGAGTTCGCTGAAGATCGCGCGCCGCTGCGGGTGGCGCTATTTGACCGTACTCCCGCTGATATTTTTGATTCTGCACGTCAGCTACGGAAGCGGCTTTCTGCTCGGGCTGCTGCGTCTGCCTGCCCGCCTGCGCGAGCCGGCGGCGGCCGCAGCCGGGATCGCGGCGGGATAAAACAGGAAACCATGACGGCGATGATGAAAAAAAAGATCCTGCAGCTGCAGAGCAGCTCCGGTTTCTACGGGGCGGAGAACATGCTGGCCCAGCTCGCCCTGGCGCTGCAGGGGAGCGCCTATACTCCCGTCATCGGCGTGATCAATAATGCCGGCGACCCTCATCTGGAGCTGATCGATTTTGCCGAGCGACACGGAATCGAACGGCGAATTTTCCCCTGCCGGTCGGTCCTGGACCGCAGTACCATTCGCGACCTGCACGATTATATCAGCGCGGAGGAAATCAGCCTGGTGCAGACCCACGGCTACAAATCCGATTTCTACGCTGTAGCAGCGACGCGGGGGACCAAGGCAGCACGTCTGGGCACCTGCCACCCCTGGATTGTCAACAGCGGACGCGGCCGTTTTTATGCGGCCGTCGACAGGCGCATCCTGCGCCGCTTTCATCATCTCGCCGCGGTCTCTGACTCGGTGCACGCGGATCTCCTGCGCGCCGGACTGCCCGCCGGCAAGATCACCATCATCCCGAACGGCATCGATATCCGGCCTTTCAGGCGGATAGTCGACCGCGGTATGATCCTGCAGGGCTATGGCCTTGCGCCGGAGAGCCGGGTGATCGGCTGCGTGGGACGCCTCGATCCGGAGAAGGGTCAGCATCTCCTCCTCGAGGCCTGCAGCAGGCTGCTCATGGAGGATGAGCGGCTCGTGCTGCTCCTGGCGGGCACCGGCTCGCTGGCATCCGCCTTAAAGTCCGAGGCGCAGCGGCTCGGGATAGCCGGAAGGGTTCTCTTTCCGGGATTTGTGGAGGCGGTCCCTGAACTGCTCGCTGTGCTGGACCTCTTTGTGATGCCGTCATGGACCGAGGGCGCGCCCATGGCGCTGCTCGAGGCCATGGCGGCCGGCTGCGCTATCGTCGCCACCAGGGTCGGGCAGATCCCCGACATGCTCGAAGAGGGGAAGGCGGGATTACTCGTCACCCCGGGCGACCGGACGGGGATGGAAGAAGCTGTCAGAATGCTTTGTCAAAACCGGCGGATGGCGGATGAATTCGGCCGTGCGGCGGCACAAAAGGCCGCCGCCGAGTACAGCGCCGAAACCATGGCCGGTCGCTACCGGAGGCTTTACGACCAACTGATCGCCTCCCCGCCGGCGGCATAACTTGTATCCGGGCTGGCCCTTTTCCTGATCTTGCACACAGCCCTAGTCCGAAAGTATGAACATGAATATCCTCTTCCTTTCACCCGAAAATCCTTACCCTCCTCAGGGAGGCCACCATCTGCGCTCGTACAACGTGCTCCGGCTGCTGGCGCAGGATCACCGGATCTTCTTCGTCGGGTTTTCCCAGGGGAATGCAGATTTTTACTATATCCCCCAGCTCGGCAAGTTGTGCGAGACAGTCGATATTTTTCGTGTCCCCAGAACAGGGTATAATCTCCCCTTTCTCCGGGAAGCGGTTAAAAACCTGTTTCAGCCTCATCCGTTGATCGCGGAACGCTATCTGATCAAAGCGGCCCGGCAGCGGATCCGCGAGCTGATGGAGCGCTGCGCCATCGATCTGGTGCACATCGACATGCTGGCCTGCGCTCTCTATCGCGACGGTATGGAGGGTGTGCCGGTGCTGGTCACCAATCACAACGTCGAATCCTTGCGTTTGCAGCGGCGGTGCCAGGTGACAGCCAATCCGTTTCTGCGCTCCTATCTTCTCTATCAGTCTCGCAAGCTCTACAGATTTGAGCGCGAGATGTGCGGCCGTTTCGATTGCTGCATAACCGTCTCTGCGGCCGATCGCGATTATCTTCAGCAGATGAGCGGCGCAAGCCGTTTTGCCGTGATTCCCAACGGAGTCGATACCGGCTATTTCAGGCCGGTCGAGGGCGAAGAGACCACCGGTCGTCTGGTATGGGTAGGGGGGATGGCTACGGCCTACAATGCCGATGCCGTCGATTTTTTTATCGGGCAGATCTGGCCGCTCATCACCAGGCTGGTGCCCGGGGTTACGATTGATTTCATCGGTCATTCGCCGACCGCAAAGCTGCGTCAGACGGCCGCCATCGATCCGAGGGTCCGGCTCTTCGGCTTTGTCGATGATGTCCGCCCGCTCGTGCAGAGTGCCGCCCTTTTTATAGCCCCGATCCGCAGCGGCAGCGGCACGAAAATCAAGGTCCTGAATGCGATGGCCCAGGCCAAGGCAGTGGTGGGAACCACCGTCGCTGCCGAGGGCATCGAAGCCCGCGATGGCGTTCACCTCTGCATTGCCGATGAACCCGGGCTCTTCGCCGAACGGGTGGCCGGGCTGCTGGCCGACCCCTCGCGCCGGGAGCAGATGGGCCGGGCGGCGCAGCGTCTTATCGAGGAAAAGTACAGCTGGGATGTAATCGATATGCAGATGAAGAGGCTTTACGGTCAGTTCGAGACGAAAGCGTAAGGCTGATCGCACAATCGTAATTGGCAGCACCACCGGCGGAACAGCCGTCATTCTCCAACATATTAATTATTAAGTTAGTTAAACGGGCCTGACGAGTGCAAGAACTCTGGTACAATTTTGGCTGTATTGCGGGTAATTCCCCGGAGCAGGGAGGTGACGGTGCAGGGAAGCATCATGCTCCCGCCGTTTTTTCCTGCTCCATCGCAGCTTCGCTGCCGCGCGCACGACGCCCTCTCCTCATCTTATCAACGCTCCCGACTGACCTGGTGTGCCCGCGCTTCACTGCATTACCCAGCAAGAAAGCGAGAGCGAAATGAGCAAACGAACTCAGCGGGTGCTTCTCTTTATCGCCATGCTGTGGGCCGGCCCGCTCGCAGCCGGGCACTATTACATGGCGACAAACGGATCGGATGGCTATCCGGGCACGCTTCAGGCGCCGTGGGCCACCTTCAATCATGCCATCTGGCAGCTGACGCCGGGAGATACGCTGCTGGTAATGGGTGGACGGTACGACGAGGGCGAGGTCTGGATCCGCAAGGCGCGGGGGATGGGGGGCGCGGACGGCCGCTATGTGACGCTGATGGCCTATCCCGGCGAGACGGTCGAACTCGACGGAGAGCGGCTCATGATCGTCGACGCCAATTACATCCGCATCCAGGGATTCACCTTTCGCAATACCTACAGCCTGCGCATGCCCTATACCGGCAGCCCCGATGCCCGTAATTATGTCGAGGTCCTTAACAACCGCTTTGTAGGTAATTTTCTCATCCCTCTGGAGTTCAGCGGCAATCACAGCCTGATCGAGGGCAACATTTTTGAGAACAGCAATGGCCTGTCGCATGCCATCTATCTCCATTACGGCCGTGACAATATTGTACGCCGGAACCGGATACTTGGCACCTACAAGTATGGCATTCACGTCTTTGATGAGCACAAGGATGGCGATGAACCGGGTTTTGTCCGCGAGTACCACAACATCCTCATCGAAGAGAATTATGTCGCCAACTGTAAAACCCGGGCGGGTATCATCCTGGGCACCTCTGCCGACAGCCCGACGCCCGGCGTGATCATGGACAGTGTTATCATCCGTCGCAATATCATCGCCAACAACGGGACCCACGGCATCTACATCAAGGCGTGGAACGGCAGGATCAGCCATGTCGAGATCTGCAACAATACCCTGTACAACAACGCGGCGGACGGCATCATGATTGTGAACGCCCAGGATATCCGCATCTACAACAACATCATCGTCACCGCGGGCGGATACCATCTCCGTGCAGACGTGCCTTCCACCCCGATCGTAGCGGAACGCAATCTGCTCTGGCCTTCACCGGTGCGCAGCGAAGGGATGACGGCTTTGCAATCCATCATCAAGGATCCCCTCTTCGCCAGTGTCGACGCCGAGGGATTCCAGCTCACCGCTGCCAGTCCGGCCCTGGATGCCGGACTGCTGAACGGCCTTGAGTACGAGGGGGTGGCCCCTGACCTTGGTGCAAGGGAGTTTCAGGGGGCCGCCGGGCTCAATACGGGCCATTCTTCCCGGCCCGCAGTTTTTTCCATGGTGCCGAGCTATCCCAATCCTTTTCGGGCTCACACCACCATCTCCGGCCATCTGGAGCGCTCCATCGAGATCGAGGCCGATATCTATAACGCCCTGGGGCAAAAGATCGCCAGCATTGCCAGGGGAAGCCGCCCTGCTGGCCCACTGGAGCTGGCCTGGGACGGACGCGACAGCAACGGGGAGCCGGCCCCGAGTGGAATTTATCTCTGCCGGATTCTCCATGACGACCGGATCTCGGTGCAGAAACTGCTGCTGCTCCGGTAATGGGCTCTGCGCGGAGACGTACATGCGGAGCGGCCGCCGCTTCCGTCCGGCCTTTAGCCGGGCGGCTTGAAGCGGCGCAGGATTTGGGACGGGTGGTTATGGCGCTTCACCCTGCGGATGATGAGGGTGCGAGGCGCACGAAAGGAATGAAGAGTATGCTAGCTTTCATCAAAAACAGACTGTTCATCAGCCTGGCTGCACTTGCAGCCGTGCTCCTCCTGCTCGGGCCGGGCGGGAAAACAACGGCCGCGCAGCCGGATGCGGCCGATTATTATGCCTCCTCCCTGGAACGTGAGATCCGGTCGGGCGCCAAATCGACGGCCGCTCTGGTGGTCGCACACCACCCGCGCCTTTGGGCGCATGGTGAATCGGAGTGGAATCCGCTCCTTGAAGGGACCCTGGCCTGGCGCATTGTGCATGGCGCAACGGTCAATATCAAGGGGCCGGATAACGATCAATCCAAGGCCGAGTTCTTCTATGTAAGCGGGGTCGCCGACGATCCCGCCTGTTTCGGCCGGGCCGACGGCAGCACCTTTGGCCGGCGCTTTTTGTGGACGATACTTTCCGCACATGCCCGCCGATACGGCTGGGAGAAAAGTCTGCCTTCCTCCCTCGAGCCCTATTCGACCATGACCTACGGCCCGGTCCACAGCGCCGATGAATTCTATGCCGATGCGCGGGCCAAACTGCTCGGACTCGCCAAGATTTCGCTCTATTACGAATGGGCCTACTGGATCTGCATTTACGGCTCGGTGGGCTATGACTGGCTGCTGCCGATGAAATACAGTAATGGCGAGGCGGTGCTTTCGGCCCAGGACCGCACTACCCTGCAGAATCTGCTCCTTGATAATGCCGAACACGTCCGCAAGGAGGCGGGCGGCAAGGGGAACCCCTTTATCGATTCAGAACTCTCCGCCTATGTCTATTTCATGGTCGGCCTCGCCCTCTACGAGCCCTCCCGTCTCGGCGATGCCGCTTATGCGGCGGTGAATGAAAAGGCGAAGGGCTATCTCGACGATTTCGATACCTGGTGGGTGGGCAGGATTCTGCCGGTTCTCAACCTTCAGGGCGGGGACGGCGGCTGGCATGCAGGCTTCGGTTCCATGACCGAGTATCTGGAGCCCTATTATACCTATGGTTCGGTCGTACCGTGGCAGATCGCTCCTCTTCTCTTTGCCCATTACACCGCCACAGGGGAGACCATCGAGCGTTCGCTCTTCAGCACCGGCATTCTCCGGAACAGCGTCGAATTCCAGAATTACATGATTCTTCCCGACGGTTATTACTATCCGCCCTATCCCGATGCCGGATCGCGCATGCCCTGGGTGGCGCCGATGCGCCTCTATGCCCGCCGGCGCTTCTCCGCGGATGCCGAACAGCGCAGGATCGGCGAGCTTGGTGCCTGGCTGCGCGCGGTTGCCAGTCCAACGTTTTTTGTCAATGCCGGTTCGTGGGATTTTTTCGATCAGCTCATGTTCGAGGACAAGTGGGTGAATCCGCGCCCGCCGCAGGAACTGGGCTATCCGCTCACCCGATGGTTCCGCCAGCTGGGGTGGGTTTTTATGCGCAGCGGTTTCACCGCGGTCGACGACATCGCCGCCCTGTTCGTCAGCCAGCCATTCCGCTGGAGCGCGCTGGACCAAAAGTCGCAGAACAGTTTTACGCTCGATTACAAGGGCAAGCTCATCGAGGGCTATCAGAATGTCGTGCTGGTCGATGGCGAGAAGCAGCGTACGGTGAGCAGTTTTCCGGCTCTTTCTCTGGGCACCGATCCTTTCACTGCGGGCGGCACCTATGATATCGGCCCCGGAATCGTCCGTTTTATCGATGGCGGGCACTTTGATCTGATGGTCGGTGATGCGACCAACGCTTACAACGCCGCCAAAGTGAAACGGGCGGTGCGAACGGTGGTCCATCTGGAGGATACCCATACCTTCCTCATATACGACCGGGTGGTCACGAAAGCCTCAAGTTCAAGATGCGACTGGACCCTCGATCCGGCCGGACAACCGGAGGCGATCAGCCCGGAACTGCTCCGTTTCGGCAACGGAGGGGCGAATGTGTGGCTGAGGCGGCTTTGGCCCGCGGAGGGAACGGTCATCAGCGCGACTGCGGATCTGTACCAGTTCCGCAACGCCGGAGGCGCTGTCGAACAGCAGTTCCTGCATGTTCTGCAGCCCTGTGATGCCGGGCTGGGTGCCGATTCACCTGCGGTTGTGCCGGCCAGGGCCTACCTGATCAACGAGGGCGAGAAGATCGGCGCTGCACTGGGCGATTGGCAGATCATGTTTCAGGATACCAGCGTCTTCGTCATTGCCGGACCGGCGGGCGTGCGGGAGAGCACGCTGGAATTGCCGGCGGATTTCGACCTGGAACAGAATTATCCCAATCCCTTCAACGACAGGACCCGGATCGCCTTCACCCTGAGCCGGGCGGTTCAGATGGAGCTGGCCGTTTATGATCTCCGCGGCCGGCGGCAGGTTACCCTGGCCGGCGGCCGGATGGAGTCCGGGCGCCATCAGGTGTCGTGGAACGGGATGGATGCCAGCGGGCTCCCGCTCTGTTCGGGGGTCTATTTCTACTCCCTCTCCAGCGGAAAACGGCGGCTTACGCGCAAGCTGCTGCTGCTGGAATGACAACGGGTTCCACAACGGAAATACGGCGAAAGTGAGCGGGTTCATGCAGCTGCTGAAAAAAATAGTCTACCCTTTTATCAGGTTATTCATTGCGCTTTTCCGCGTGGATCGGCAAGCCGCCCTTCCTCACAGCCTGTGGGGGGCTGCGGTCAGTCAGAGCGGCGGACTCGTGATCGGCGGATGCGAATGCACTGCGCTTGCGGAGGAATTTGGAACGCCTCTCTTCGTCGTGGATGAAGCCCGGCTCGCCGGCAATTACCGCAACTTTGACCGCAACCTCGCCGCACAGGGGATCGAGTATGAAATCTATTATTCCTACAAAACCAACCCGGTCCCCGGCATCCTGCGGCTCCTGCACGACCAGGGGGCGGGTGCCGAGGTCATTTCGCCCTATGAATTATGGCTCGCCGGCGAGCTCGGGGTCGATGCGGAGAGAATTATATACAATGGCCCCAATAAATCGGCGGAGGGGCTGCGCACCGCGGTCGAACGCAATATCAAACTGGTCAACATCAACTCTTTCGCCGAGATCGCAACCCTCTCCGCTCTGGCCGGCAGGATGGGGCAGCGGCCGCGGGTCGGCATCAGGGTGACCACCCGCGGAGGCTGGAGCCGCCAGTTCGGTTTCAGCATTCAGAACGGCGATGCCTTCCGCGCAATGACCGAGCTGGTTCATCTGGATAGCTGCGCCCTCGAAGGGGTGCATGTGCACCTGGGCTCGGGATTGAAGAGCACGGCTATCTATGAGAATGCCATCGCCGAGATTGCTGTGCTGATGCGCGAAGTGAAGGAGCGGTTGGGGATCACCATCCATTACCTGGATCTTGGCGGGGGATTTGGCGTGCCGACCGTCAGAAGTATCAGCGGTCTGGAAACCCGTCTTCACCATGATTTCGGTCAGCCCCTGCGGCCGCCGCAGCCGGAGCAGACTCCGACTACCGCCGGTTTTGCCGCCGCTCTGGCGCGGGCGCTGAAGGAGCACTGCGCCCGCCATGGGCTCGAGCTGCCGGTTCTGCTGGTTGAGCCGGGCCGGGCCCTGACCAGCGACGCGGAGCTCCTCCTCACCCGCGTCGGCGACATCAAATCAGCCGGAAAGGACGAGGTAGCCCTCGTCGATGCGGGGATAAACCTGACTCGTCCCCTCGCCTGGGAATATCATGAAATATTCGCAGCCAACAGGTTGGAACAGCCCCGCGTGCGGAATTACGGCATCGCAGGACCGATCTGCACTCCCATGGACCTCTACGTCAAGAGCAAGATGCTGCCGCGGCTCGAGATCGGTGATCTGCTGGCGATCATGGATGCGGGGGCCTATTTTACCTCCTTCTCCACCGATTTCTCATTTCCTCGTCCGGCGATCGTGGTTGCCGCCGGCGGCAGCGCCCGCGTCATCCGGGAGCGGGCCGCCTTTGCCGATTTGACGCGTCTGGACGATCCCGCCCTCTTCGCCGCTCCGGGGAAAGAGACGAGCGCGGAAGGACTCACCCGCCGCCAGCAGGGCGGCACTGCATCGTGAGGCGGTCAGGATGAACCCCTGGTTCGCCAAACAGATCGTCTACCGCTCTATCGGCATTGTCCGGCGCGAAGCAGTGCTCAAACGCCTGCGGGAAATCCATGCGCTCCCCTTCGCTTCGCGGGAGGAGATCGGGCGGCTGCAGCAGGAAAAGCTGGCCCGCGTCCTGCAGCACGCCAACGCCAGTATCGGCTATTACCGTGATCTCTTTGCACGGAACGGCATCGATGTTGAAATGTGCCGGTGGCCGGACGATCTCGGGCGAATCCCTCTGCTTCGCAAGCAGACCCTGCAGGAAATAGGGGAGAGCCTCCAGCCCGCCCGCCCTTCCCGTCGGGTGAGCATGGAGAGCACCAGCGGCACCCTGGGCGCGCCTCTCGTCCTTGCCATCGACCGCCACAAGAGCGCTTTCATCAGGGCGGTCATGTTCCGGAATTATGGCTGGTACGGTATCGACATCGGGGACCGCCAGGCCAGATTCTGGGGGATGCCGGCCGGGGCACGGCTGCACTACCGGGAGGAGCTAAAGGATCTGCTCGCGAACCGGATCCGGCTCTCGGCTTTCGCGGTGGACGAGGCCGCTTTCCACCGTTTCGCGGCGGCCCTGCGCAACTTCAGGCCGCGCTATTTCTACGGCTATCCGTCGCTCCTTTTCAGGTTTGCTTCCTGGGTCAGCGACAACAGAGTCGACACGGGCTGCTCCGGACTCGCTGCGATCATCACCAGCGGCGAGCTCCTGCACGATTTTCAGAGAAGGGCTATATCTGAGGCTTTTCACTGCCCGGTCGTGAATGAATACGGCACCACGGAAACAGGCATCATCGCCTTCGAGTGCGCGCAGGGCATGCTCCACATCAACAGCGATCATCTCTATGTGGAGTGCCTCGAGTCCGAGCCTTTTACCGGCCAGGGTAACCTGGTCATCACCGAGCTGAACAACCTCTATAATCCGTTGATCCGTTACCAGCTCGGTGATCTGGGCGCGATTTCGGAGGAAGAGTGCAGCTGCGGCTGCGCTTTTCCTGTTCTCAAAGCGTTGTCGGGACGCGAGGGCAATTTCATCACCACACCCTCCGGCCGGCAGGTCTTCTCGGCTGTGCTCTCCTACACCTTCAAGGAGGGGGTGAGGCAGTTTCAGGGCATCCAGCGCCGCCGGGACGAGCTGATCGTCAGGATCGTCAGGGAGGAGGGTCTCAGCGATGCCCTGGCTGATCATTACAAGGAGAGCCTCGCCCGTACTCTGGGGGATGGCATAAAAGTTACCTTCGAATTCGTGCCCCGAATAGAGCCGGAAAAGTCGGGGAAACTGCGCTATTTCATCTCGGACCTCACGGAATAGAGACGGACAGAACATGCCCACCACGCTACTGATGTACCACGAGATAAGCAACCAGCCGGAGGGATTGAAAAAAATCCGCGATATCGATCCTGAATACTCTCTCGATACCGGCCAGTTCGCCGGACAGATCGCTCTCTTGCGCGAAAAGGGGTACAGGTCGGCTGATTTGACGTCGCTGACTGAAGGCAAAAAGTCCGGAGAGAGGCGTTGCCTGATTACCTTCGATGACGGCTACATCGGCAACTATACCAACGCCTTTCCCGTCCTGGTTGAGAACGGCTTCAAAGCGGTCTTTTTCGTCGCCGCCCGCTACATCGGCAGCTCCGAATACTGGATGAGCTGGGACCAGCTGCGGGAGATGGCGGCGCAGGGCTATTCGATCCAGTCCCATACCTGGAGCCATCCGGCTCTGGAGAGTCTGGATGAGGAGGCTGTTTTATTTGAACTTGCAGAGTCAAAAAGGGTCATTGAGGATGAAATCGGTCAGCCGGTCCATGCGATCAGTTTGCCTTTCGGCAGCTACAATAAGAGCCTCTTTGCGATTGCGCGCAGGGCCGGCTACTCTGTGGTGCTGACCTCATCCATGATGAGCCCCGGCAAGGTGAGTAATCCGGCTGTGTTCGGCCGGGTGCCCATCAAGGCAAGCTATTCGCTTGAGACCTTCACCAGGCTGGTGGAGCGGGAGCGGGGGCTGGTTTTCAGAATGCAATGCGCGGAATGTGCCAAGAACGCCATTAAAAAAACTGTCGGCATCAATTTTTACCGGGCGATCTACCGCCGCGTCAACCGAGTGCGAGTTCACTCCCTGCCGGCTGGCCCTATCGACAAGGATACCTGAGCCATGAAACTGGCCCTCTGTTTTGACAACCACCGCACTGACCATCATGAGGTCGTGGAAAGGATGTGCCGGGCGCAGTCTCTCCATCCCGGCCATACCTACAGGATCATGGAGTTGCCCGGCGGCGCCATCGGCTGTGTAACGACCTCCGACCGCTTTTCAGCCGTGCCCCATCTGCTCACCTCTCAGGGGGGCAATCTTCTTGTCGTCAGCGGGGTGCCGCTGCTGCTCTCGGGTGCACTCGCGGCCAGACTGCAGCAGATTTGTAACCTGGATCACGATGCGGCCGGAGATGCCCTGTCGCAGCTTGATGGTGCTTTTGCCGCCCTCCACTGGGACCATGCTGGCCGCAAGCTGACCATCGTCACCGATTTCCTGGGCTGCCAGCCCCTCTATCAGCATATGAGCGAGGGGGTGCTGCTCATGGCCACCGATATCAAGGGAGTGATGGCGGCAGGCGGGATCGATAACGCCCTCGATCCGCTCGGATGGGGCTCTTTCCTCAGCCTCGGCTACTTTATTGACAACCGCACCTCGATACAAAAGGTCGAGATCGCCAGCCCCGGCACCATCTCGGTGTACGATCCCCGCGCAGGGCGGCTGCAGCAGCGCAGCTACTGGCAGTGGGAAGCACCGGCACCGGAGCTGCGGCTGCAGGAGATCGACACCGGCGAGCTGGTCGACCAGCTCGAGGGTCACATGCGCGCCGCACAGGAGCACAATCAGGCGGCCACGCTGCTGCTGAGCGGGGGATTTGATTCGCGCCTGCTCCTCTGCACACTTCTCCGCGCGGGCATCACGCCGCGTGTGATGATCCACGATCATCCTGATGAAGACCGGAATGCGGACGGCCGCTACGCCCGCGCTGTCGCACAGAGATACGGCCTTGTACCGGAGATCATCACTCCGTCCAAGGGCTTCTTCTCCTCGCAGGAGTATCTCGAGTTCCTCAGCCTGAACGAGATGACGACGCCGAGTCTCAACCTCTTCATTGCCCAGCTCTCGCTCTGTTTCAAGCAGCGCCTGGATGATAGCCGTGATGCCGGCGGCCCCGGACTGCAGGCGATCTGGGAGGGAGTTGGCCCGGGCAACAGCCTTTACCCCTCTATCCAGACTGCGGGAGGATTTGACAACTATTTCCGGCTGCTAGTACCCTCCCGCGAAGGGCCGACCTGGCGGAGCATTCGTACCGTCTTCGCCCCCGCGCTGGCCGATGAGATGTACGACGGTATCCAGGATGTGCTCGCGCGGGAGCGAAAAAAATACCCGGATGATGAGTACGGAGTCCGCTATTTCATCATGGTGACCCGTGTCCGCAATCGGGCGGCAGCAAATCCTCTCAAGATCTATGCCAACTATGTACTGCCGTTCACACCGGGGCTGAGCAGGGATTTCATGAACGCAGTCACCCGTATCCCCTATCATCTCAAATATAACCTTGATCTCTACTTCAAGATTTTTCGGGACCAGTTCCCGGCCGCCATGGAGGTGCCGTGGTGCACCGGTGGCGTTCTCATCAGCACCAGGGGCCGTATGAATCCGGTGCACAGGATCTACAATGCGATTGAAAAGATGGGGCTGATTGAAAAGATTAAAAAGTATCCCCTCGCCGAGGCTGCCGCGCGCAAGCTGGGCGGGCAGCCCGGATTGCATCAGCGCAATCCCCTGGTCGAAAAGATCATCAATGCGGTGGATCCGGACCATACCGATCTGAATGGCGAGGGGATCAGAAGAATCAAAACCGGCCAGCTGCCGCGTTCGGAAGATCTCCAGGCCCGGACGATGCTCTTCTACTGGCAGATGTGGCGCGCCATGATGAGCGGGCAGCCGGCTAATTAAGACAGGAGGTGCATAATGCAATTGTCCATCCATTTTCAGCGCCGCGCTTGGGGCCGCCTGCTGACGCGCGCCCTGCTCACCGGCATGCTGGCCTTTTTCCAGCCGGCCCACGCCCTGATCGTCGACCACACCTGCACCACCCTCGACGGCATACCCGCCTCCTACGTCGAGGTGATCAAGCAGAATACGCGCATCTTTTTCGCATCGGCCTCACACGGCCGCCAGCTCCTCACCGGCATGGAGCGGATCGCCGAGCAGAACCCGCAGTACGCCTTTTATGTCGACTGGACCCTGCCGGTTCTGGAGAACACGGTCTGCATGCAGTACCAGAACCTCGATCCGTTTGAGTATTTCGGCACAGTCAGGGAATACCTGAAAGCGGAACCCTCCATCAATGTGGCGATGTTCTTCTGGTGCAGCGAGGCCAACTGGTACGACGTCAATATCTATTTCGCGCAGATGGAATCCCTGGAGGTAGAGCTTCCGAACGTCAAGTTCGTCTATGCGACCGGCCACGCCCAGGAGGATGGCTGCGCCGGCTGCAACCGCCATCGTTTCAATGAAGCCGTCCGCGACTATTGCCTGCGCAACAACAAGATTCTTTTCGATTTTGCCGATATGGATGCCTGGTACAACGGCGAGATGGAAACCTATATCTCCCCCGGCTATTGCGTCTGCGCCGGGGAGCAGATCCCGATCCAGCATACCCAGTATTACCCCGTTGAGGACAACCACACCAGCTTTGAGAACTGCGAGAACAAGGGGCGCGCGGTCTGGTGGATGCTGGCCAGGATCGCCGGTTGGTCGCAGACCACTCCGGTCGAGCTGAGCCATTTTTCCGCGCTGACCACCGGCGAGGGGGTGCTGCTCAGTTGGGAGACGGCTTCGGAGTCGGGCAACTCTGGATTCGGGATCGAACGGAGCCGGGATGGCAAGCAGTATGCCGAGATCGCCTTTCGGCCGGGCGAGGGCACATCCCGGACGCCGCATCTCTACAGTTATCTGGACCCCGCAGTCGAACACGGTGCGACCTATTACTACCGCCTCAGGCAGGTCGACCGGGACGGCACCGCCACCTACTCCGCTGTCGTGACGGCCATAGTTAAGGCACCCGCCCTCTTCGAACTGAACCAGAACTTTCCCAATCCCTTCCACGGGATGACCCGCTTCAGCTATCTTTTACCGCAGGATTCCTGGATCACGATCTCGGTTTTCGACCTGACCGGCAGAGAGGTCGCCCTGCTGAAGCGGGGGATGAGCGGGATGGGGGAGAGGATGCTGCAGTGGGATGGACGCGATGCCAAAGGCAGCAGGGTGTCCGATGGACTCTATCTGCTGAAAATGAGCGATGGCCTGCGCACTGCGGTGCGCCGTATGGTCCTGCTCAACTGACGGCGCACCGCGCTCCTGGCGATCAGCGCGGGGATTCGAGGTAGGAGTTGATCCCCGCCAGGATCTTTTCCGCCAGCTGCTGACGGAATTCGGGCAGGAAGAGCTTTTCTTCGTCCCCGGCATGGGAGAGGAAGGCCATCTCGACCAGGATCGCCGGCCGCGAACTCATACGGGTGACCCTGTAGTTGAAAGAGCCGACGCAGCCGAACTCCTGCAGGGGCAGTTCGAGCAGTTTTTTGTAGACCACGCGGGCCAAATCCCCCCAGAAGGGATTGTGGTAGTAGGTGCTGACACCGTTGGCGCCGAGATAGCCGTTGGCCGTACCCCCCGCATTGGCATGGATACTGACCAGCAGGTCGGCGTCCGAAGCCTCAACCCTCTCTTTTTTCGCTCCCAGACTCATATCGGTATCGGTTTCGCGCACCTGCAGCACCTGCAGACCCGCCTCGAGGCAGAGCTTTTCGAGGCGCTGGGCGACATCGAGGTTGATCTGCTTCTCTAAAAGTCCGGAGAGGCCGACGGCGCCGAGATTGGAACCGCCGTGCCCGGCCTCGATGGCCACCTTTATTTTTCCCGCCGGCGGGTGTTTGAGACGCAGCTCCAGCATGGTGGGCCCGGCGGTGAGCGTATAGCCCCAGATCCGGCTCTCCTGGAGATGGATGTTGACCTGATAGGTCTGGGGGGCGATCTGCTCCCAGCTGAGGCGGTCCATCACGCGCAGCCCTTCGCGGTGGGTGATCCAGGTGCTCGAACTCTCGACCCCGTAGAGACGGAGGCGCAGCACGCGGCCGGCCGGATCTGGGTGGAGGGAGAAGGGGACGGGCTGGAGGCGCGGAATCGTGACGAGATCGGCGCCGGCCGCCGGCGCGGCGCTCAGGGTGGTTATGTAATAGGCGGGGCGGAGCGCCGGTTCAGCCAGGGCCTCGACTTCATCGGCGGCGACATAGCCCTCGCTCTCTTCATCGAGGCGGATACGCCATGAGCTGCCGATGCGGCCGCTGCTCTGCAGAATGGTGCCGGCCGGCAGCTCGCTGATCACCGGCGGGCCGAGGCGAACGTACCCCAGGCTCTGGTTGAGCAGAGCCCCCTCGCGGAGGAGCTGGAGCAGGGGGAAACGCTCCGGGTTTTGCACCACAATGGTCACCCCGGCATCCCGCCGCAGAGTGCTCTTTTTCGCCCCTTTGATGCTGTTTTTAAGACAGAGCTGCAGGGAGTACTCCTTGTCCTGCTGCAGACGGGAGAGGGGCATCTCCCCCTCGTAGCGCGAACAGTCGGCCAGGTCGGTGCGGCGCAGATAGAGGCGCAGCTTGCCCGGCTTGAAATCGACCCAGCCGGCGTGCCCTTTGGCGCCGATGAAGCTGACCCGCAGCCGGTCGCGGCTTTGCAGCACCCGGGATTCGGCGGGCAGGACCGATGTCGAGTCGATCCAGAGCGGCAGGGCTGCGCGCGGGCCGGCTTCGCGGCGGAAAATCGTGCGCGAAAAACGGGCCTCTTCACCGACGACGGGTTTCACCGTCGCCTGGATGAGATTGGGACCGGGCTGCAGGGCTACGGTCCTGAAAAAGATCCCGGTACGATAGAGGTGGCACGAGTCGCCGTTGATCGTCACCCGCGCGGGCCAGGCGGTCCGGGCGAGCAAATGGACAGTGGCTTTGGTCGTGGTGTCGCCGGTATCGTCCCGCCACTCCAGGAGCGGGGCGCTGAGCTGGGCGCGGACGCCGGTGAAGGTCCCGAAAAGGAAGAAGAAGAGGAGGAGGAGCCGGTGGCGGATCTGGGTGTTCTGCATAGGCCGATTTTCTGTCATTTTATAGGAGACGGTGCAGCCGGGTTTTCTGATAATATAGAAACCCGGCCGCAAAAACCAAGCAAAAAAAGCAGGTTCAGGGACGGCGGAACGCTCCGCCGCGCATAGGGCGAGAAAGAGCGGCCGCCCGCCCGGCAATCCGGCAAGTAACTCTTGCTTTATATCCACAACTATTTGTATCTTTATGCAAAAGGAGCGGAAATGCCGAAAAAACCACTCTCGATCCACTTCCCCTACCCCTTTCAGAACAATCTGATCTATAATAATCCGGAAAAACGCAGGATCGCCCGGGACATGCTCGAGCGCTATACCGGGTCCGAGGCCGCCGATTTTCAGCAGAATATCATTCTTACCAATTTTCACAAGTACCTCGATGTCTTTCAGGAGCGCGCCGGCGCGAAGATAACCTCCGGCTCCGCCTTTTCAGCGGTGCATAGTCCCCGTGAAAACATCAGCATGATCGATTTCAAGATCGGCGCACCGACCGCGGCCATGGTGATCGAGATGCTCAGCGCCATCGAAACCCAGGCCGTGCTTTTTCTCGGCATGTGCGGCGGGCTCCATCGCTCGCTCAAGGTGGGCGACTTTATCCTGCCCATGGCCGCCATTCGCGACGAGGGGGTCAGCGGCCACTTCATCCCGCCGCAGGTGCCCTCCCTGCCAACCTTCAAGATCCAGAAATTCGTCAGCCAGATCATCGTCGAGAACAATCTGGATTACCGCACCGGGGTGGTTCACACCACCGACTATCGCTTTTGGGAATTCGACGACACCTTCAAGGCGATCCTCTATGAGGAGAGGGCGATCGGCATCGATATGGAGTGCGCCGCGCTCTTCAGCGTCGGTTTTGTCAGCAAGGTGCCCATCGGCGCCCTGCTGCTGGTCTCGGACCTCCCTCTGCAGAAGGACGGCATCAAGACCAAGGAATCCTCGCGCAAGGTTTTTTCAAACTTTACCGCAAAACATATCGAGATCGGCATCTCCTCGATGATCGAAATCCAGAAACGCGGCGAGCATATTCGCCACTATCGCTGGTGATCCCTGCCTGGGCCCGCACCGGCGCGTACGAGCAAGCGACAAGAAGGAGTGGAACGAGATGAACCTGCAAACCCGCTTTATGAATCTTCAGCTCAAGAATCCGATCATTGTCGCCAGCAGCGGGCTGACCAAGTCGGCGGAAAAGATCCGCGCCTGCGAAGAGGCCGGCGCTGCGGCTGTGGTGATGAAGAGCCTTTTCGAGGAATCCATCGCCGGTGAAGAGTGGAACCTGGCCGCCGGAGCCGTCGGGCACTCGGAGGCCTATGACTATATGCGCGCGGAACTGGGCAAGCAGTACGGCCCGCAGGAGTACTGTGCCATGCTGGAGAAGGCCAGGAAAATGGTCGGGATTCCGGTCATCGCCAGCATCAACTGTGTCTCCGCAAAATGGTGGCCAAGCTATGCAAGACAATTCGAGTCCGCGGGTGCGGATGCCATCGAACTCAATGTCTACGTGACCGTCGTCGACCCCCGCACCACGGCAGGTGACGCCGAACAGCTCTACCTGGATATTCTCGAAGCGGTCAAGGCGCAGGTCAAAATCCCGGTGGCGATGAAAATCGGCCGGCACTTTTCGTCGCTCCCGCACCTGGCCGCGCGCCTGGGCGAGAAAGGACTCGACGGATTGGTCCTCTTTAACCGCTTCACCCAGTTTGACATGGATATTCACGCCCGGCGCCTGGATTCGACTTTCGATTTCAGCCGGCCCGAAGAGCATCACGAAGTGCTGCGCTGGGTGGCCATGCTCTCCGGCCAGACCCGTGTCAACCTGGCGGCCACCACCGGCATCCACAGCGGCAAAGAGATCATCAAAATGCTGCTCGCAGGGGCGAGGGCGGTGGAGATCGCGTCGGCTTTTTACAGGAAGGGGCTGGGCCTGATCCCGAACCTGCTCGCCGATATCGAAACCTGGATGAAGGAGCAGGGTCTGAACGATCTCGAATCCATCATCGGCTCCCTCAATATGGCCAACAGCGGCTCTCCGGATCTCTATCTGCGCGCCCAGTTCATGGAAAAGATGCGCGGCTGGGAGTGATCCGCACTCTACGTCTATCAAGCTGTCCCGCCGGGCGCCGGTGAGCGCCCGGCGGAGAGAGC
>ENA-UOWO01000878-UOWO01000878.1-activated-sludge-metagenome-genome-assembly--contig:-NODE-878-length-41785-cov-11.317637_pt1 | contig 41785 bp, 42 predicted proteins | sample MGYA00238148_ERZ761564 | MGnify/ENA primary metagenome ERZ761564 (study PRJEB28885, sample SAMN05720194) | activated sludge metagenome | isolation source: Anaerobic digester | place: USA... | reverse complement strand
TTGAGCGCCCCGACCCTGAGAGGATGGTTCAGGTCGCTTTGAGCGCCCCGACCCTGAGAGGATGGTTCAGGTCGCTTTGAGCGCCCCGACCCTACAACGGACACTTCTCGTGATAATTAATTAACTCTATCGGCGTTTTTTCAAATGTAAAGCCGTTATACTTCGTCACAATTTCATCCAGCACCGCATCTATTTCTTCCACCGTCATTAAGGTCACTAAAATATTGCGGTATTCTTTGATGCCGGGTAATCCTTTTAAATAATTCGCATAATGGCGGCGCATTTCAAAGATCCCCACTTTAGGCCCCTTCCATTCAAACGATCTGTGCAGGTGTTTTTTACAAACTGCTACCCGGTCTTCGATAGTAGGAGCAGGTAAATGCGAACCGGTTTTTATAAAGTGTTTGATCTCATCAAATATCCAGGGATAGCCAATTGCAGCACGGCCGATCATGATCCCGTCAATGCCGTAGCGGTTCCGGTATTCCACTGCCTTCTCAGGACTATCGATATCACCATTGCCAAAAATGGGTATGGTGATACGGGGATTGCTTTTTACTTTACCGATCAAGGTCCAGTCCGCTTCGCCCTTATACATCTGTGTACGGGTACGGCCATGAATGGCCAATGCTTTGATGCCAATATCCTGTAAGCGCTCTGCTACTTCCTCGATATTCTTTGTATTATCATCCCAGCCCAATCTTGTTTTAACGGTTACCGGCAGTTTGGTTGATTTAACAACGGCACTGGTTAAGCGCACCATCAGGTCAATATCTTTCAGCACACCGGCGCCGGCACCTTTCATCGCTACTTTTTTTACCGGGCAGCCAAAATTGATATCCAGCAGATCCGGGTTGGTAACATCCACAATCTGGGCAGCAAGGGCAAGACTTTCTTCATCGCCGCCAAATATTTGCACGCCTACCGGTTTCTCGTAGTCAAATACATCCAGCTTCTGCCGGCTTTTAATGGCATCCCGTATCAACCCTTCGGAAGAAATAAATTCAGTGTACATCAGGTCGGCGCCTTTGTCTTTGCACACAGCACGAAAAGGCGGATCGCTCACATCTTCCATGGGTGCCAGTAACAAAGGGAACTCCGGTAATTGTATATTGCCGATTGAGGGCATAACGAAATGTTTAAGGTTTAAGGTTGAATAGTTTAAAGTTGGGTTTATCCAAATTAGAAGTATTCAACATTTTTTGTAAGCTTCTAACCTTAAACCTTAAACTTTAAACTTTAAACCTGCAATGAACGCTGTAAATTTACGCCTTTATACGCAACTGATATGGCGCATTACGCAACAAACCGTTATAGTTACTGGGGACAACTGGGTCTTTTAGCCGCTTTTGTGGGTGGAGGATTAATATTGGGCATTGTTGCCAGTATGATCCCGATGTTGGGGGTAATTGACTTTGCTTCCAAAGAAAGTTTGGCTAAGCAGATGGAGAATATATTAAAGCCTGAAAATGCAACGGCACTCCGCTGGTCGCAAACGCTGGCTACCCTGTTTATGTTTTTGGTGCCTGTAATTTTATATGCAAGGGTTTGTCATGTAAAACCAAAGCTGCACCTGGGTTTTAAAAAGACTTTTAACTGGAAACAGGCTGGTCTTGCGATGCTCATTATGATGGCCTGTCTGCCGGTAGTAGACGGGTTGCAGGAATTGACCAAAATGCTGCCCTGGAGCAAGGCCACCCTGCAAAAGTTCGACGAAACAGAAGCTACCTATTTTAAAACGGTGGCCGTAATGGCAAGAATGAATGGTGTGTGGGATTTCATTATTTCTATCTTGGTAATTGCCCTGGTACCAGCCGTAGTGGAAGAAGTGATGTTCAGGGGTGGCATGCAGAATTTGCTGAGCCGCTGGATCAAAATGCCCATCCTGGCAATCGTGATAACTTCCGTAATTTTTAGTGCTGTGCATGGTTCTTACCTGGGTTTTTTAAGCCGTTTTGCACTCGGTTTTTTATTGGGCTGGATGTATTACCGAACTGGTAATATCTGGCTCAATATCATTGCACACTTTTTTAATAATGCGGCGGCGGTTACGCAATTGTATCTGATCAGCAAACCGGGACAAAAAATAGACGCCTCCATGATGGACACCCACTCTCCGTGGTGGCTGGGTATTGCTTCCACTGCAGTACTCATTGGTCTGCTCATTGCCTTTGACAAAGTGGGACGTAAAGATATTGACCGTCCCGGTGAAGAAGTACTGATACCCGGCTATAGCAGCAATCCTTTTGATAATGATATCGCTTTGCAACAAGGCAGCAACCAGCAATAAGTTTTTCATGGCACTTAATAAAGAAGTTTTTAAAACCCGTTCGTTAACCGCAGTGGTATTTGTGATCGTAATGCTGCTGGGGCTGTTCTGGAATTTCTGGAGTTTTGTGGTATTGTTTACTGTGATACATTTTGGAGCATGGTATGAGTTTGTGAAACTGATGAAGAAGATTAATGGAGAGAAGTATTTGCCTTATTGTTTGTTGGGGTTGTTTTATATAACGATGCCAGTGTTGATGATGATTGACATGGGTATTTCGGTTAGAAAAGAAAGTTTTGCTGCTGAATTGGGCAATGGCTATTCCTTAAGCCCAGAATATTCATGCTTTCTTCCATGTTCAATCATCTTCTCTATTTGGATAAATGATACCATGGCCTATGTTGTAGGGTCACTAATCGGCAAAACACCCTTCTCCAAAATATCTCCCAAAAAAACATGGGAAGGCACGGCAGGTGGCGCCATACTTTGTGTATTTGTAATTGGGTTACTAGGTACATTTATCCCAGTTGCAAAATCAATAGCGCCCGTTCATTGGTTTGTCATCGCCGCCATCTGCGCCATTTGCGGCACCGCCGGTGATCTGTTAGAAAGTAAAATCAAACGCATGGCCGATGTAAAAGACAGCGGCAGCTTTATGCCCGGCCACGGTGGTTTTTTAGACCGTTTTGATTCGCTGCTGGTAGCTACGCCGTTCGTATGGTTGTATGTATGGTTGTTTGTATAGGAATTTTAGGAAGATTTATTGGCATGATTGCAAGGGATATTCACAATCACAGCCTGTACGCACAAGTTGCGCAATTAATATACTGGTTGCATCGGCTGAGCCATTAGCACATCAGCACATCATCAAATCATCACATCATCAAATCAGCACATCATCAAATCAGCACATTACCGCATTATCCCCTACATTTGCCCCTTAAATTTGCCTCATGACCATTCACCGGGAAGGATATACATCCATTGCAATTGGTACCATTATTTTTATCGTACTCAATGTGATCAGCTTTTATTTTTTAAGTCCTGAATTGCCCTTACTAGGCTGGGTTGTTTTTGTTGTCACACTTTTCTTATTGTTATTTTTGATATCTTTTTTCAGGGTGCCGAACCGCAAACTCACTATCAGCAATGGACAAATTATCGCTCCTGCAGATGGTAAAGTGGTGGTGATTGAAGAAGCGGTGGACGATGAATACTTTAAAACAAAGCGCCTGCAGGTATCCATTTTTATGAGCCCGGCTAATGTGCATGTAAACCGTTGTCCCCTTAGCGGCCAGGTGGTTTACAACCAATATCACAAAGGCAAGTTCCTGGTGGCCTGGCACCCCAAATCTTCTACAGAAAATGAACGGCACAGCGTAGTGATAAAAAATGGTAATGTGGAGGTATTGGTAAAACAAATAGCTGGTGCCTTAGCCAAGCGCATTGTGAATTACTTAGAGGTTGGAGAAGAAGTGGAACAAAACGAGGAAATGGGCTTTATCAAATTCGGCAGCCGGGTAGATCTGCTGTTGCCTGTGGGTACCAAAGTAAATGTGCAACTGAACCAGGCGGTGCAGGGTGGGGTAACGGTGATTGCAACCTTATGATGAATATCAGCCTGCCGTTTACGGATTTTTAACAAATGGCTGTTGGCTGCAAGCAATTATCCGCTTACATTTACGTTGATTAATCACAACAAATAAAAATATACGTATGAAAAAATTGTTCTTATTAGCAACGACTGCTTTAATGATTGGTGGCGTAGCCATTGCAGCTGATGGTGGTAAAGGAAAGAAGTGCAAAAAATCTTCTTCTTGCTGCAAAAAAGAAAGTAAAAAATGCTGCAAAAAAGATAAAGGTGAGAAAGAAAAAGAAACAGCTAAAATCTAATCAGTTTCGAACTTATGTAAGATCCCTTCCAATTGGAGGGGATTTTTGTTTGCAGACCACTTAATAGAAAAGGGGCCACGAATCACACCAATTGACACGAAAAAGATACAGGGAATTAATTCCTGTTCACTTGTGCGATTCGTAGCAAAAATTCTTTCTTAAACTTATTTAAGATCCCTTCCAATTGGAGGGGATTTTTATTTGTAGACCTCTTAATAGAAAAGTTGGCCACGAATCAACCTAATTGACACGAAAAAGATACAGTGAATTAATTCGTGTTCATTTGTGCGATTCGTGGCAAGAACTCTTTGTCTCGAATCAGAAGATATTTTTCAGCTCCCTGAGATTGGTCACTGTGAAAGTAGGTTTTAAGGTAGTGGACACATTGATATGGTTGATAAAAATATTATCCATTCCCACATTCATAGCGCCCTGAATGTCGGCCTCCAGGTTATCCCCCAACATAATACTTTGATGCAGTTGAGCACCCGCCTTGTTGAGGGCATAATGAAATATTTCTTTTTGTGGCTTTACGCTGTTGCTGCCTTCTGAAGTAACCACTTCTTTAAAATAGATATCAAGACCGCTGGTGGTTAATTTAGTATGTTGTGTTTTTTCAAACCCGTTGGTGATCAGGTGCAGGTCGTAGTTTTTTTCTTTTAAATAATCCAGCACTTCCGTTGTGTGGGGAAACAGCAATTTTTTTGAGGGCAGTATCTCCAAAAACTTTGCACTCATTTCTTTCGCCAGTTCTTCATCTGCAATTTTAAAATCCAGCAATGTGCGCCACATTCGCTTCCATTTTAGTTCTTCGCCGGTGATAAAACCTTTATGATAACGGTCCCACAAAATTTCGTTGTGGATCTTATACAACTTATGAAAATCCTCAAAAGGTATTACACCTTTATTCTCCAATTGAAAAATGGTATACACTTCTACCAGCGTTTCTTTAGCGTTGGCGTCAAAATCCCACAGTGTATGGTCAAGGTCGAAAAAGAGGTGTTTGTACTTCATGTTAGTATTAACAGCAAAATTGCCGGTTTTATTATTCTAAAAACACTAAACTTGTGTAATTGTTATGCTAAACTGAGCTTATGAACAGTAATAAAGGTAAAAATGTGGTTATAACGGGTGCATCCCGTGGAATTGGACTTGCAGTGGCAGAGGCGTTTGCGGCAGAAGGTGCCACCCTGTTGCTGAGTTCCCGGAATGAAGTGGCTTTGTATAATACAGTGGCGGCATTGCAAACAAAATATCCGGAAGCACTTATAAAAGCCAAAGCATTTGATCTATCGGTCAAAGAGCAGTCCATTCAATTGGGCAAGTGGGTAAATGACAACTGTAAAGCGGTGGATGTGCTGGTAAATAACGCAGGCAACTTTGTGCCGGGCAGTGTACACAATGAACCGGATGGGTCGCTGGAGACCATGATCAACACCAATTTATACAGCGCCTATCATCTCACAAGAGCTATTGTTCCAAACATGATGGCCGCAAAAAGCGGATCTGTCTTTAACATCTGTTCCATTGCCTCGCTGCAGGCTTATGCTAACGGCGGCGCTTACAGTATAAGCAAATTTGCCCTGCTGGGTTTTAGCAAAAACCTGCGGGAAGAAATGAAACCGCACAATATAAAAGTGTGTGCTATTATGCCGGGTGCAGTGTTGACGGATTCCTGGGGCGACTATGACAATAGTAAGAACCGGATCATGGAAGCGAAAGATGTGGCGGATATCATTATTACAGCAACCAAACTGTCCGCTGCAGCAGTAATAGAGGATATTGTATTAAGGCCGCAGCTGGGAGATCTGTGATTCGATAATCCACTGTTAAAATATACTTATGAAGTATTTTCTTTTATTTTTCGGCTTGTTTATACTGTCTTGTTCTGGTCTTCCAAAGGCCAGTTTCAATTGCAGTATTTCACTTCAAAGAATGAATGTGATTTATACAACCGTTGATAATCCTTTACAGGTCTTCAGCAATGTTCCTGCATCTGACATAGAATGTTCAATTGACAACGATGCTGTCTTGAGACCGATGGGTGGAAATTATTATCAAATTTATGCTGCAAAGGAGGGGGAATATATATTTACCATAACACAGAAGTCAACGGGTTTAGAAGTTAGCCACACATTGAGGGCAAAAAAATTACCTGTTCCTGTTGCACAAATCGGGCAAGTATCTGGTGATTCAGTTTTTGCTTTACAGCTGGCAGCGGCCCAAAGGCTGGAGCTAACCTATATTCCTGCTTTTGATATTAATATTTCAGCTGAAGTTATTGAATTCTCTATCCTCAAAATTTCAAAAGATAATGTAAGAAGCGAAGTGAACAACCAGGCAGCCGGATTTTCCGAAGAAGCCAGAAGGATCATAGCTGGGTCCGGCTCTGGCGATATCCTCATCTTTAGAAATATTAAAGCCAGGGGTGCAGATCCAGGGGTAATGGATGTCCGTGATTTGTTACTTTATGTGAAGTAGCGTCACTTTTTATTTAACTTTCTCAAACCATTCACAATATTCTTTTGTACTGCATGGCCAGTGTAAATTACTTTTACAGCCATGCAACAACGGTACATAACGCTTTTACTGCTGATGCTCTCTTTTGCGGCAGGTGCCGTATTGTTTGCTCAAGGCACCAATTTCAAAGACTATATTTTAAGAAAGGGGGAGAATCTGCAACAGAAGACCAACAGGAATATCTTCATCAGGGTATCTGCTGACAAAAAATCCTGTTATGTGGGAGAGCCGGTGGTGGTTACTTATAAATTATACACCCGGCTGGGCAACATCAGCAACATTGCAAAGAGCCCCGCCTTCAACGGCTTTTCTGTTATTGATTTGGCAGAGCCGGAAATGGGTACCAGCACCAACATAGAAGTTGTAGATGGGAGAGAATATTATGCTTCCATTATAAGGAAGGCGCAACTCTACCCGCTGCAGCCAGGCATATCGCAGCTGGGAAAGGCTGTAATTGAAAGCAAACTCCGTTTTACCAGGGAAGAATACATTGCACAGTTTGATGAGAACGGAAGGCCCGAATTTATTCCCGGTGCCACCCAGGCCACAGCCTGCTTTGATACCACGGCTATGATCGGGAATGAACCGCTTTCAATAGATGTAAAGGCCTTACCTGCCAATGCCCAGCCTGTTTCATTTCATGGAGCTGTGGGCACTTATGTGATAGAAGCGCTGCTGGAGAAAGAAAATATTACCACTGATGAAACCGGTAAGCTCCGGGTATTGCTCACAGGTGAAGGTAATATGACCCTGGTGCCTGCACCAGAAGTGGGGTTTCCCGCCGGGCTCGAAGCCTATGAGCCTTCTGTGAAAGACGGTTTAAACAGGTTAGTGGTACCCGTTAGCGGAAGTAAAATATTTGATTACAATTTTACAGCAGCTAAAGAAGGAGACTACTCCATTCCATCCATTGTATTCAGTTATTTCGATATTGATTCCGGCAAATACAAAACGATCAGCACAAAACCGGTTGTTGTTCATATTAAAAAAGGAACAGGAAAATCACCCGCTATCGCTGCAGATAAACTGAACCCAACAGGGAGTTATGCTGAAACAATGTTTACGCACCGCTGGATGATCGTGTTGCCGGTGGCATTGCTGATCATCCTGGGGTTGATTGTATGGTTGTGGTTTGATAAGAAAAAGCAAAAGGCAAAATTAACAGCAACGGATAATGCTTCAAAGGAAGCTGAGGAAGCTGGCAGCATTCCATTAAATCCATTGCTGCAATCAGAACTCATGCTGGTAAGAAACGAACCCAGGTTATTTTATGAGATCCTGGATAAAGAATTGCACGTTTTCCTTGCAAAGAAATTAAAATTACCAGTAGAAACGATCAGTAAAAAGAGCATTGCAGCAGCGCTTGATGGGCAGGGTATACCAATAGCAGAAAGTCTTGCCATTCAAAAACTGCTTGACGATATTGCCTTGCAGTTATACACTCCCTCTGCCGATGAAACGAATATGCAGGAGTATTTTGTGGAAGCAGTAAGGCTGGTAAGAAACCTGTAAGGTTTCCAGCACAGAAGGAAGCACAGCAAACAAAATAGGTTTGCTATTCCGTAAACTTATACCCAATGCCCCTTACCGAATGAAAATATTTTGGACTACGGCTGTCTTCTTCAAAATATTTTCGAAAATTGAGGATGAAATTATCAATCGTTCTTGTAGTAGGATATACATTATAGCCCCATACTGCCTGTAAAATCTTTTCCCTTGTCACCACTTCGTTTTTATTTTCTATCAGCAGTTTTAGCAGCATGATTTCTTTTTTGGTAAGCGTTATCACTTCCCCGGAACGGGTACTGCATTGCAAACTTGAGAAGTCGATGCTATTCCTGCCAAATTTGTATACCTGTTCAACTGGTTTTCTTTCGGCCAATTGCCTGCTCTTTTGCAATAGCTTGCTCACACGGAGTAATAATTCCTCCAGGTTAAATGGTTTGGTAAGATAATCATCAGCACCTTTTTTTAAACCCAGCACCCTGTCTGCACTGCTGTTTTTGGCACTTAATATCAGTACAGGAATATCATTGTTTTGTAGTCGTATCGTCTCCACCACGCTGATGCCGTCCAATTCAGGCAGCATTACGTCAAGTATTAACAGGTCAAAATGTTCTTTTTGTATCAGTTCCAGTGCTTCAATACCATTCCAGGCACTGGTTACATCGTAGTCTTCCAGCTCCAGGTTCAGCTTTAATGCTTCCTGCAGGTTTTCTTCATCTTCTACAAGCAGTATGGATGGTTTTTTCATCGTGTGTGGTGGTGGGTGGTGAGTGGTCAATTGTGAATGGTGAATTGTGAATGAGGCATGATTATCATAAGATCATATTGACTATTGACTATTCACAATATCACATCAAAACTCAATTGTAAAAATACTTCCTCCTGGCGAATTGTCCTCTGTATAAATAACTGCCTTATGCTGCTGCGCAATTTTTTTTGTAAGATATAATCCCAGGCCTGTTCCTTTTGCTTCCTTGGTGGCTTTGTTGCCAATACGATAAAACTTGTCAAATATTTTTTTCTTATCCTCCGGCGGTATACCATTGCCTTCGTCTTTCACCGACAATTTTATTTTTGCTGCTTCTTTAATCAAAATAATGGTAACAGGCTTTTCTTTTGGAGAATATTTAGAAGCGTTCTCAATTAAGTTATTTGTTGCGATCTGCAACAATAGGCGGTCTCCCTTAACAAAGATATCGCTGTCAATACCAGTATGGTAAGTTCTTAAAGGAAAGCGGCTAATGAAATCCTTCACACATTCATTTACCAGTTCACTCATGTTGATTTCTTCTGTAGTCACATTATACCGGTTCTCTTCAATTTGCGACACCAGCAATATATTATTACAAAGCGCATTCAGCCTGTTAGCTTCCTGTATGGTATTTTGTATCAGTCTTTGCTGCTGTGATTCATCCAGTTTTCTTTTCTGCAATGTTTCCAGGTTGAGTTTTGTAACTGCAATGGGTGTTTTTAATTCATGCGTAATGGCCATCATAAAATGCTGCTGCTGCAATCCCAATTTCAATTGCCGCCTTACAGCCCTGAAAATAAAAATAGCACCAGCCATGATCACCAAAAAGAAAACAATACCTTCTCCAATATACTGCGAAGTCTTTCTTTTTTCTTTTGAAAGGATGGCAGCTGTTTCAGTGTAGTAAGCGGTACTGTCTTTTTTTAGTTGTTCAATATCATGCAGTGCCACCTGGTGATTTTGGTTGTTGAGTGCAATGAACCACCATACCAATGCAGCAATAATGTATGCCAGCAGGAACCAATACACGATAAAAACCAATCGTAATCGCTTTGTTTTGTAAGATGACAGCGGCATTGATCGCCTTTAATTTTTGTTGGAGAATCTTATCTGACCTTTTCCACCCTCAGTCCAATACTCATCACATTTGACAACGGGTCTTCCCGCATTACCTGTGCAATAGTAAAATGATACAAACCTGCTTTCTTAAATTGAACCGGCCCCTTTGTGATCGCTTTCCGTACTTCCCAAATATCATTCATGCCTGTTCCCTCCCAGCCTTTTTCATCATTACCTAAAGGCAATTCGATATGTGGTATCTTAACAAGCGTATCCTTTTGCAGGGTACCATTAATATTCAGCCATATGTTATTGTAGCGGTACGCATCCGTGTGGCGAAGCACAACATGCAGGTTGTACTGAGCAGCCGTATCTGTAATTTCAAAATCAAAGCCGGGTACAAAGTTGTATTTCCATTGGTAGCCGGGTATAGAAACATTTTTTTCATAAACCTCCAGTTTTTTACAGGATGTACATGAAAAAATCATTCCTGCCAGCAACAGCATGAATAACATAAATCTTTTGTAAGAAGCTTTGATCATCAGGTAAAAGTTATTTCATTGCAAATAATCGCAAACGGGCTACAGCACATTCAGCACCTGTTCTTTTGCTTTCTCCAGTTCATCTTTCATATCCACCACACATTTTTGTATATCGGCGTTGTAAGCCTTACTGCCGGTGGTATTTATTTCCCTGCCAATTTCCTGCAAAATAAAAGAAAGCTTTTTGCCTTTTGAATCATCTTTATTGGCAAGCAGTTCTTTAAAGTAAATGCAATGCTGCTTTAGCCTCACCTGCTCTTCATGTATGTCTATCTTTTCCATATAAAAGATCAGTTCCTGTTCCAGCCTGTTGCTGTCGTAATTTTCCTTGCCTACATATTGTTCCAGCAGTTGGGTGATCTCTTCCCTGATCTTTTTTATACGAACCGGTTCCAGTTGTACAATGGCTTCTTCCTGTGCATTAATATTGCTGATGCGTTTGTACAGGTCTTTTTCCAGCGTTGCCCCTTCCTCTTCCCGGTGTTTGTTCAGCTCATCCAGGGCAGCCAGTAATACTTTTTTAAATTCTGCAAAATCGGTTTCATTTAAAAAGTCGTTGGCAGGGGTTACAACTTCCGGCAGGCGGAGTAAAGCGCTTAATACAGAATTGGTGTCAATATTTAATTCTGTCGCCAATGTATCAATTTGCTGGTAATAGGCTTTTATCAAATCGGTGTTTATGACAACTGGCCTGCTGGCACCGTTTTGTTTGATGTTGATCATGCAGTCGACCGTGCCACGTACCAGTTGCTCCTGTAAAATATTCCGGATGTCAAACTCATAAGGCTTTAATAAAGGCGGCAGGCGAAGCTGCATTTCAAACTGTTTGCCGTTCAAAGATTTCACCTCTACTAAAAAGGTTTTGTCGTTTACTGTCTGTTCGGCCCTTCCAAAACCGGTCATTGATTTAAGCATTGTACTTATTTAGATTCGCAATTTAAGCCACTAAAGTTTGTTTGCCACAGATTAAGCGGATTTACACAGATTATTTTTGTTTTGGTGCGCCTTTATACAATTTACTGGCTGGAATCGTATTGATGAGCCTATTTAGATCCATTCGTGCCCGATCATGTTTTTCGTGGCTGATTTTTCTTTATCAAAAGTAGTTGATAGATTTCTTTTTCGGTGAACAGTCTCATTTCGCCAGGTTGCAATCCGTCGAGTTTGCAGTCTTCAATGCTTTGTCTTATCAATCGTAAAGTTGGAAAACCAACAACCGCTGTCATTTTTCTTACCTGCCTGTTCTTTCCTTCTGTTAGCCTGATTTTTATCCAGCTGGTAGGAATATTTTTTCTGAATCTTACGGGTGGGTTTCTTTCCGGAACCTGCGGCGCATCGTGAAAAATTGATACGCTGCATCTTTTTGACAGGTGCTTTTTTCCATCTATTGAAATGCTGACACCTTGTTGTAATTGTTCCGCTGCTTCGATAGTGATAAGGCCATCCACCTGTACCCAGTATTCTCGTATGTGTTCATGCGCCGGGTTCAGTAAAGCCTGGTTCAGTTTTTTGTCATTGGTGAGAATTAATAATCCTTCGCTGTCATGATCCAGCCTTCCTACAGGATATACATCAACAGGTACATCAAAAAAATCCTTCAATGTTTGTTTGCCATCCTGTGAAGTGAACTGGCTGAGTACATTGAAAGGTTTATAAACGGCGCAATAAAAATTCAAAAGAGAAAAAATTTATGGGTGAGCAAAGTGCTGGTTTCATCACTTTATTAAAATAAGAAAGCCCGGAAGTAAGCCGGGCTTTATTATATGAATGGGTTAGTAAGTACCAGGAAATAAATTTCCTTACACAATATTAGAAATAATTTTTTCTATACAAAAAAAATATTACCACTATTTTATTCACATTTTCTTTTTGTTTGTGGATAATGACAACAGGAAAATGATGTGTTATCATGCCTCTTTTGATTTCAAAATGAAATTTCATTGAAAATGTTTTTCAAATTATTTTTTTCTCATCCCTTTGAAACTATCGTCAGCACTGCATTGTATCGAATTTGTTTTTTTGCTTTAATAAAAATTTTCTTGTCATCCTGGTGTAAAGTAACTTACTGAATGTGCCCTGTTGTTTCAATTCTGCGCCTTGTTTACCCCCAAAAAAAATATCAAAAAAAATCTCTAATGTGGACAGCAAAAGCATTTTTACCTTCAAAAATGAAAGCCCATTACCTTTGCCAAAACTTTTTACATGCAGTTTCCAACTCCTGTTTCTATAAAATGGATCGCTGAATTTATCAATGCAGAACTGTTAGGCGATAGCAGTATGCAAACCACAGGCATCAATGAAATACACCGTGTTGAAAAAGGCGACCTGGTTTTTGTGGATCATCCAAAGTACTATGACAAATGCATTAACAGCGCTGCAACATTTATCATCATCAATAAAAAAACAGATTTTCCAGAGGGGAAAGCCCTGCTTGTTACCGACAATCCGTTTGAAGCCTATTGTAAAATTGTGAATCACTTCAACCCATTTACTCCTTCATCAAAAATGATCAGCGATACAGCTGTTGTTGGTGAAGGAACGTTTATTTATCCCAATGCATTTGTTGGCAATAATGTAACTATCGGTACAAACTGCATTATACATCCCGCTGTTACAATACTGGATAATTGCATCATCGGTGATAATGTTATCATACAGGCCGGCACCGTTATTGGCAGCGATGCTTTTTATTACAATGGGAAAAAAGACCGGCAGCTATGGTATAAAAAAATGCCCAGCGGCGGAAGGGTCATCATTAAAGATAATGCAGAGATCGGCGCCAACTGTACTATTGACCGGGGTGTAAGTCATGATACCATTATTGGAGAAGGTACCAAGTTTGACAATATGGTTCATATTGGACATGATACGGTAATAGGAAAGAATTGTTTGTTTGCAGCACAGGTGGTTGTAGGTGGATGTGCAGAGATAAAAGATGGCGTTACATTATGGGGCCAGGTTGCTATCAATAAAACTTTAACCGTTGGCGAAAATGCAACCTTACTCGGTCGGAGTGCTATTGCCTCCTCCATCGAGGGCAATAAAACTTATCTCGGTGCACCAGCGCAGGAGGTTGGTATTGCAAGAAGGGAATTTGTCTGGATAAAAAGAATCCCGGAATTGTGGGAGAAGGTGATGGGGAAATGATTTGGTGATTTGCAGATTTGAAAATTAGTTGATGAGCAGATGGGGCATTGTACTGTTAAACATCATCAAATCTCCAAATTACTAAATCATCAAATCAATTATTCAATCTTAAAATCATACGGCACCATATCTGCCACTTTCTCCCAGCTCCAGTAACCCGACATGGTAATATCATTCTGGTCAAAATAATATCCATTTTGTTCAATGCCGATGGCCTGTGCAGGTAGAAAAGTTACAAATGACAACTCATACTTTGCGGGTGCATCTTCGTTTGCATCAGTATAGGTTTTATCCGGCAATTCGTTTTTGTAAATGATGGCAACTTCTGTCTGGTTAGGATTTATTTCAATGATCTGTGTACTGTCATTCCTGTCATAATTTAATGCACCATAAAAATCAAGACCCTTAATGGCAGTATCCACACCATTTGTTTTTACAATGAATTGTATTTCGAAACCTTCTTCTTTTAATTGTTTGTTGTAGGTGCTTCTCATAAAATGAAGGATAGAACCTTTATACGCTCTTGCCCTGTTTGCTTTCCACATATCCTGTTGTGCCGCATCAAGGGGCTGCATTTCTTCAAACAGGGGATAGCCTGCATAAATACTTGATGAAGTATTGTAATCGTGGGTAAAAGAATCTAATGAATATTTGATCCTGAAACCCAAGGCTGCGTTTTCTATCAATAAGGGTTCATCTGCCCTTACTTTGAGACGGTTTCTTTTTTTAGAAAAATAAAATTTCAGCGCTTCTTTGTTTTTAATATCACATTGTTTGCTGTTAGTGGTTTTGCCAATGAAATTTTCCATAAAGAAACTGCCAAACCGCTCCAGCCCGTCTTTTAATTCATTACTCGTTTTTATTGCTACCTCATCCATAGACTTTACCTGCTGTTTCATCACGATCACCATGTTGCTGTCACTTGCATCCGCAGTGGTGATCCTTTTTACAGAAGTTTCATAACCGGCAAATGTTATCACAAGGTCATAGCCGCCATTGGGCAACCACAAAGTAAAAGTTCCATCAGTACCAGTGGCGGTACCCATGGTGGTGTTTTGAGCAAACACGCTGGCTGCCTGCATAGGTGCTTTGCTGTTTATGTCAACCACCTTGCCGGTTATTTTAAAATAGGTGGAGGATTGTGCAAATGCCGCGGCCGCAACAAAAAGTGATACTGCAAGCGAGGTAAATTTTTTCATGTGGGATTGAATTTTAGTGACCACAAAAATACATTATGACTTGTTAAGTTTTTGTTGGAACAAACTGCAGGTATAATGGATGGTTTCTTCGATTGTTCTGTAAGTAAAGCCGGGCAAAAACTTTTTTAATTTGCTGTTGTCGAAATGCACTGTTGCCAGGGCTGTTTTAGCTGTTTCCTTTGTAACCAACGGATCCTTTCCAGAGAACAGGCTTTTAATGGCCTCCAGCCGCCAAACTACTTTAGCAATAAAGGGTGTAACTTTTTTGTGTGGTGCTTTTTTGCCAAAGGCGCTGGCCATTAAAGTAAACACCTCTTTAAAGCTCCTGTCTTCTGCACTGATAATAAAACGTTCTGCGTTGATATTACTTTCCATCAAAGCAATCATCGCCTTTACAACATCCCGTACATCCACATAACCCGTTACCCCTTCGGCGTACCAGGGAAATTCATTGTATACGCTTTTAAACATTTGAGAACTGCCGGTATTCCAGTCGCCGTATCCGAGTATCATGGTTGGGTTTACCATCACTGCTTCCAGTCCTTCTGCAATGCCCCGCCAAACTTCCAGCTCAGCCATGTATTTACTTTTGCCATAATTGCTGTTGCTGGTTTCTTCGGTCCAATTCATTTTTTCTGTGATAGCTTCGTTTTCTCTTATCCTTCCCAATGCTGCTACCGAGCTCACATGTACCAGTTTCTTTACGCCGGTATTCAACGCAGCATTCACCACATTGGCAGTGCCTTCAATATTTATTTTAAACAACTCGTATTTACGGGAAGGGTTAAACGTAACGATAGCAGCGCAATGATACACTTGTTCAATGCGATGTTGCAGCATAATTTCTTCCAGTCCCTGCACATCAAGTATATTACATTTTACCTGTTGTAATAAGTCAGTATTAAATGAGGGAAGTGCAGTTTTATTAAAGATGGCTGTTACAGGATTGCCTTTGTTCAGCAGCTGTTGTATCAGTTCCTTGCCAACCAGTCCGGCGCCGCCTGTTACTAATATCATCTAGCAAATTTATATTGAAGAAGTAAAAATTAATATTGATAAAAGCCTTTTCCTGTCTTCCTTCCCAATTCAGTTTTCGCCACTTTGTCTATTTGCAATTGCGATGGCATAAATCTTTCTTCTTTATCAAACGCTTCGTAAATGCTGTTGGATACTGCCAGGTTGATATCCATTCCAATCAGGTCCATCAATTTAAAAGGCCCCATCTTAAAACCACTTGCTTCCATGATGGCATCTATGTTTTCAAAACCGGCAACACCCTCTTCCACCATTTTCATTGCTTCCAGGTAATAATGTCTTGCCACCCTGTTCACGATAAAGCCTGGTGCATCTTTGCACATCACAGGAACCTTATTCATTTGCTGGCACAATATATAAATGTTTTGTGCAACCGCTTCATCGGTTTGTTTGCCCTTAACCACTTCTACTAATTTCATGATAGGGGCAGGGTTAAAAAAGTGCATGCCAACCACCCTTGACGGATTTACTACGGATTGCTGAATGTCGCTAATGGAAAGGGAGGATGTGTTGCTGGCAAAAATCACCCCCTCATCATTTATAGCTGCCAACTGATTGAAGATATCCACTTTGGCTTCCGTTTTTTCAATGATCGCTTCAATAAAAACATTGGCCTTACATAGGTTGATATCATTCACATATTGAAGTCTTTCTGTAATGGCATTACTTTCTTCCGTGTTGATTTTTTGCTTTTCAACAAGGGATTGTAAACTTTTCTGAATGCTGCTTTGTGCATTATTCAAAACAGCTGTATTAATATCAAACAGCAATGTCTTAAAACCACTTTGGGCCGCTACCTGTGCAATGCCGCTGCCCATGGTGCCTGCGCCAATGATGCAGATGATATCCCTGTCCACTAAAGGGGAACGTAGATTTGATGAGTTCAATTTATTTTGTAAGGTTTTTGCTCGGTCTCATTTAAAAACACTTTTAAACGCTTGCTTTTTATTTTTCCTTTGAAAGCAATTATAGTTTGCAACATCCTTTTTTCAATCGCTTAAAGCTGTTTTGTTTTGAAGAGTTTTTGTTATTAATAAATTGCAGGTAAAATAATTAAACGAAGATCCCTGGTAAAATTGACCATATAGAAAATATTAGAACATCTTCTTTATTTAAGCTTATAATATAACAAACAGCTCAAAGTATTTTACTCTGAAGCCCCTTTAGGGGTTGGGGTTATACTGCCCCGGTAAACTGCCTCAAAAACCGCACATCATTTTCACTGAAAAGGCGCAAATCTTTTATCTGGTATTTCAACATTGTGATACGTTCTACACCCATACCAAATGCAAAGCCGGTGTACTTGTTGCTGTCAATGCCACAATTGTCTAATAAATTCGGATGCACCATGCCACAGCCTAATATCTCCACCCATCCGGTATGTTTACAAACATTGCAACCCTTGCCGCCGCAGATCAAACAACTAATGTCCATTTCGGCACTGGGTTCGGTAAAAGGAAAATAACTTGGACGGAAACGCACTTTCACATTCTCTCCTTGTCCGCCCGGGCTTGACAGGCGACCAAACATTTCTTTTACGAAAAAGTACAATGTCTGTTTAAGATCAGCGAATGAAACATTATCTGCAATGTACAAGCCTTCCACCTGGTGAAAAAAGCAATGCGCCCTTGCGCTGATGGTTTCATTCCTGTAAACTCTTCCGGGGCAAACAATGCGGATGGGTAATTTACCTTTTTCCATTTCCCTTACCTGCACGCTGGAAGTATGCGTACGCAATATCCAGTCTGGGTTTTGAGAAATATAAAAGGTATCCTGCATATCCCTTGCCGTATGATTCTCCGGCATGTTGAGTGCAGTAAAGTTGTGCCAGTCATCTTCTACTTCAGGTCCTTCTGCCACAGCAAAACCAAGGCGCTGAAAAATGGAAACGATCTGGTTACGTACCAGGCTGATCGGGTGCCTGGTACCCAGGGGCAAAGGATCTCCAGGGAGTGTAAGATCCATATCGCTTGCAGCGGCTTCCTGCCCGCCAGCAGTAGCAGATTTAAGTTCTTCGTACTTAGCTTCCGTAAATAATTTGAATTCATTCAGTAACAGGCCAAACTCTTTTCTTTTTTCGGCAGCCACATTTTTCATTTCACCCATCACATCTTTCACCAACCCTTTACTCCCTAAATATTTTATCCTGAAAGCTTCTGCCTCTTCGCTTTTTTGGGCGATGTAATTTTTTATTTCAGCTTTGTATTCCTCTATCTTTTGTACCAGTGTGTCCATGCCGCAAAAATAAGGAAATAACCCCGTCAGCGGCTATCAGCCCCGACGGCGGTTTTAAACAGGCAAATGTGTGGTGAATGGTCAATTGTGAATGGCTGCCTCCTGGTTCAGTTTCTTCGGGGATTCTTATCGACCCTGATCTCACCTGTTCTTCTATTCACCATTGACCATTCACTATTCACAATTCACCATTCACCTGATTTTACTATCTTTCCCAAAACGATTGCTATGTTCAGCTCAAAAATCGCCGGTATAGGCATGTATGTTCCCTCTAATGTAGTTACCAATAACGACCTCACCAGGTATATGGATACCAATGATGCCTGGATACAGGAACGTACGGGGATAAAGGAACGCCGCTATGCCCACCGCACAAAGGAAACCACTACCACAATGGGAGTGGAAGCTGCTGCTATAGCTATTGAAAGAGCCGGCATCACGCCACAGGATATCGACTTTATCGTTTTTGCCACGCTAAGTCCCGACTATTATTTTCCTGGTTGTGGCGTGTTGTTGCAAAGAGCGATGAAGATGAGAGAGATCGGGGCATTGGATGTGCGTAACCAATGCAGCGGTTTTGTATATGCTTTGTCTGTAGCCGACCAGTTTATCAAAACAGGGATGTATAAAAATATATTGGTCGTTGGGAGTGAGAAACATTCTTTTGGTCTCGACTTTAGCACAAGGGGAAGAAATGTTTCCGTGATCTTTGGTGATGGAGCAGGCGCCGTTGTGTTGCAACCCGCTGCCAATGAAGCACAAGGAATTCTTAGTACTCATTTGCATAGTGATGGAGAGAGCGCTGAAATTCTGGCTATGTACAATCCGGGTACACATGCCAACTACTGGACAGCAAATAAAGTGGCCGATTTTACAGAAGCCGAACTAGGGGAGATGTTTATGAGCAAGGAGATGATCGACAATGCACAGAACTTTCCTTACATGGATGGTCCGGCTGTATTTAAAAAAGCCGTGGTAAAATTTCCTGAAGTGATCATGGAAGCATTGACGGCAAATAATTTAACGCCTGCTGATATAAAAATATTGATACCACACCAGGCCAACCTGCGCATTGCACAATTTGTACAACAAAAGTTAGGATTGAGGGATGACCAGGTGCATAACAATATTCAGCACTATGGTAACACTACTGCGGCTTCTGTACCCATTGCATTGTGCGAAGCGTGGCAGGATGGAAAAATAAAGGAAGGTGATTTGGTTTGCCTGGCAGCTTTTGGAAGCGGGTTTACCTGGGCGAGTGCATTGTTAAGATGGTAGTTTCATTGGATAAACTTCCGAAGTTTTTAAAACTTCGGAAGTTTGATAAAAAAACGATAGGCATAAGTATCGGACTTATTTTTTTTGAAAGGTCAGGCAGAATGCAAATACAATACCTTTTTTATATTATGGTATTTTTTTCTTGTAAAAAAGAACCCGCTGATTTTAAATCCCATTACTTCTTATTATCCTGTCAACGTATCTTTAACCCTTCAACCTCATGGCAAGAAAAATAATTTACTTTATCAATCCGGTTTCCGGCACCAAAGGAAAAGCAGAAGTAATTAAACTCATTGAAAAAAGAACAAAGGAGCAAAATATTCCTTTTGAAATATTGCACACCAATGCGCAGGGTGATTATTTTTTCCTGAAACAAAAAATTGAAGAAGAAAATATTACAGATATTGTTGTTTGTGGTGGTGATGGCACCGTAAGCCAGGTAACCGCCAGCTTGTTAGAAGAGGCTGTCAACGTTGGTATCATCCCGATGGGTTCAGGAAATGGTTTGGCACTGGCTGCAAAAATTCCCACCAACCCCTCCAAAGCGCTGGATATCATTTTTAATGGTAAAGCAAAATACATTGACTCTTTCTACATCAACCAAACCTTTAGCTGCATGCTATGCGGTCTTGGTTTTGATGCACAGGTGGCTCATGATTTTGCTAAACAAGGCAGCCGTGGATTGTTGACCTATGTAAAACAAACCATCAATAATTTTTTTACTGCCAGGCCTTATTCTTTTGACATTGTAAACCAGGGAAAATCTTTTAATACGGAAGCATTTTTTATCAGTATCGCCAACAGCAACCAGTTTGGCAATAATTTTACCATTGCTCCATTGGCAAGCCTGGATGATGGCCTGCTGGATATCGTGATCGTTAAAAAGATGAGCAAATTCCGCTTTCTCTGGCAGGTAATTAAGCAGCTCCGCCGGGGGCAAGTGGATGAATACAATGAACTGACGGTACAGCACAGGGAAGTATTGTATTTTCAAACACCCAGGCTCATGATCAGCAACCTGGAAAATGCCCCATTGCATATTGACGGCGACCCGGTGGAAACAACCCGGAAGTTTTCTATACAGGTAATTCCACAGGCATTTAAATTGATACAGCCTGTAAAAAAATGAACCACGTTTGCATAATTATTTCTGACCTTTGCACTACAACCGGTTGCCAGGGATCATTTACACTTTATCTTACACCCGGTATTTTTAGAGCATACTAAAATATAATACAATGAGAACAGTAGCAGACATTTTGGAACACAAGCCACCCGTATTTAATATAATCTCTCCCAAGGCAAAAGTAATAGAAGGGCTGCAGTTGATGAACTCCGTTAACCTGAGTTATCTTGTTGTAATGGACAACGGTATCTTCCAGGGCATTTTTTCTGAAAGGGATTATAGCCGTAATGTAATTTTAAAAGGCTTACATAGCGACAGCACCAGTGTAGAAGAAGTGATGAGTACCTCTCTTCCGGTTGTAGGCCTGCGCACCACAGTTGAAGATTGTATGCATCTGCTCAACAGCCATAAAACGCGTTACTTAATTGTATTCCTCGAAAAAGAATTTAAAGGCGTGGTCACTATTAATGATGTACTGAGGGATGCGATAGAGAATAAAGAACTGGTGTTTGACCAATTGAAAGCAGCCATTGAACAGGACCAAAAGATATTTTAGAACAGTTATTATTTCTTCAATGCCTTCTCCAGTTCCTGCAGCACTTGCTGGTTGTAGCTGGTGGAAAAAGAAGCAATCACATCTTTCTTTTCGGCGGCAGTCAGGTGAAAACTTAAAGAAGCCCTGCTGTCTTCACTAAAAGGAACATACATAAACGTGAGGCGCTGCAGTTTGCAGGTTGAATCATTTACTAAATATCCAAACTGGTCACCCTGGAAAAAATCCTGCAGTTTGTACCAATTGTGCTGCAGCATACTGGCAGGCTTCACCAGCACATCTGTCACCGAACCGGTTTCTAAAGGAAATTGCCAGTTGTCCTTCAACCTGTCGCGGAACTGAACCAACACCACGCCACTGGTATTTTCAGCTATCCATTCTTTAAAGTTATCTATAAAACGCAACGCTGTTTCCTGTCCAAAATTATCCCTGATTCCTGCGTCCATCACTTCAATGATGGGTTCGCTGGGCAGCCATACATTGGGCAGCACATAGGGAAAGGTAGCATTCATCCGCAGGGCAGTAAGCAGTCTTATATTCGTAGGATCTTGTTTTTTGAACAAGGCAGTAAAGTCAACCGCATCCGGACTGTATAATGTATCCTGCTCAAATGCGGCGGGCTTCATCATAAAACTCAGTGGTTGTGTGCAGGCCATCATCTTACGGCCATCCCTGGTAATGGCGGAATTGAAGATCATTAGAGGAATATTTGCTGCATGTTCATCGGCAGAATAATCGTTAAGCTGTTTATTTAAAATACCGCCAGTATTCTCATTTAGTTTTTGTTCAAAAGCATAACCCCTGTCTTTAATATACCGGTAAGGGCCAACCGAAAATTTTTGTGCCGGCGAAAATATATCCCGGCTTACCAGTGAAGTAAAAACCGGGTTCAGGAGGTCCTGGGTTATATTAGAAAGGTATTTTGGGTTTTGCAGATCTATCTTCCGGCCCTGCTGTTTTTCGAGGTAGAGTTCCCTGAAATAAGAAGCAGAGAGCATACCACCACTGGCACCAGTGATCAAAAATGTTTTCTTCAGCAACTGGCTGTTGCTTGCACTGTCAAGTTTTTGAAACATATTCATCACAAATGCAGCGCTGCGTAATCCACCCCCGCTGACATTTATAATAACCATCATTGGTTTTTCTGCCGCTTGTTTCTTCTTCCAGTTTTCCAGCAGAAGTATCATGCTGTCTTTATCAGCTTTAATCTGCCGGGGATTGCAGATTTGCTGTAACGATTCCTTTGTATAGGGCGGCCTTTCTTCCTTGTTATTATAGTTGACACCATAGGCTTTATTCCGGGGATCGATTATCTCGTTTTTGTATAAAGCGTTAAGTGCAATAAACAGTACAATTACAAAAAGAACACTCCAGCTTTGCAGGAAATAGGTGAGGGCGCCAATGATGGAAACCATCAATGCAAAAAAGATGGTGATACTAACGGCAGCCGGTACCTGGAAAAATTTAAAGTCGAGAAAAAAACCGGCGAGAATAAGAAAGGCAAATGCAAAAAGTATTCCTTTGATAGCGGTAAAATTGTGCCGCTTAAAAATACTGTCAAGAAAATTTTCGCTGTAGTGACTTACATTTCTTGCTTTGCGCAGGCTGAAACGTACACTTAGATAATAACCCACTTTCATCCCAAAGCCATCCTGTTGCGGTTTTTTGTGTGGATCATAGGCAGTTCTGAAATGTTGCCTGTTAGCAATTACATGCGCCATAGAGCGGAGTATCCTCCTGTCTGCACTAAAAAAGAAGATAAATGAAAATGCCAGCAGCAGCATAAAACCCAGCGCAAATCCGCCCACCAGTACAAGGTGCTCGCCAACGCTCATCAGTTCTTTGCTCATGTTGAACTGGAAAGAACGTACCAGGTAAAAAAGGAGGAACAGCAGCGGCAATAAGGCATTGTTGATACAGTATTTTAAAAAGGGCTTGGAGGCGGCGGCTAAAAATTTAAAACGTTTTGTATGGAGGATAAAAGTGGTGATATTCCAGCTCATGAAGAAAACACCCATGGCCACACCCACCAGGCCGGCACTAAGTGCATTCACTTTGTTCATATACTCAGGCGCAAAAAAAAGGGCATCTGCTCCAAAGCCTTTCATCAATTCACTATCGATAATACTACCCAGCAGGAGCCAGAAAATAAGCAGCACCTGGTACTTTCGAAAATGCAAAATGAACAGTTGCACGGGGAAAGAAAAGTATATATCGTTGAGAATGCGGCGCATATGGTTTGTTCACTAAATGTACAACGAAATACAACATACCCTTAGTACCGCAACTTTTTTTATATTTTACTTTGCTGCCGGATTTTTTCTAACAACAAATAATAAACCGGTTAGTACCATCAGCAGCACCATGGCTACAAACTGGTGACTTACACCCAGCCATACTAAACGGTTTGTATAAGTGGCATTCATTACCGTTAGAATGCCCAGTACCACCTGCAATGCAATCAATACTGCAAAACCGGTACGCAGCCAGTTGAATAGCTTATTGCCTTCTGCTGATTTTGACTTAAAATACCAACAGGCTGCTAAAATAAACAGCAGGTAAGCTATTGCCCGGTGAATGAACTGGATCATAAAAGGATTGTAAAAAATATTTTTTATGGCGGGCTGCATGTCATTTAATCCGGAGGGTATCATCTTACCGTTCATGTGTGGCCAGGTGGGGGCAACAATAGCTGCCTTCATGCCTGCCATAAAACCTCCGTAGATAAGTTGTATGATGAAAATGATCAGTATCGTAGTAAGTAAACTTTTCAAGGATTCGTTTTGCACAAGCTGTTGTGGTTTTACCAGCATGCCCATTGCAAACCACAGTGTATAACAAAGCAAACCCATGGCTGCAATAAAGTGTGTGGTGAGTTCGATATGCCCTACGAAATATTTTTCCGGCACCAGCCCGCTCTTCACCATTATCCAGCCAATGGCTCCCTGCAATGCACCAAGGATGAATAATATTATCATTGGTGTTATCATGCTTCTCTTAAACTTTCCCCTAATAATAAAATATACAAAGCCCACCAGGAATACAATACCCATCAGCCTTGCCCAGGCCCTGTGAAACCATTCCCAAAAAAAGATGAATTTGAATTCGCTTAACGAAAAGCTTTGGTGTACATATTTAAACTGGTCTGTAGTTTTGTATTTGTCAAACTCAATTTGCCAGGATGCATCATTAAGGGGAGGGAGCATTCCTGTAATCGGTTTCCACTCGGTGATAGAAAGGCCGGATTCTGTAAGTCGTGTGATACCACCCAATAATACCTGTATTATTATCATGCCCACACCTGTCAGCAACCATGTTGCCACTTGTTTGGAAGAACGTTCTGTCATTTCTGTCATAGCGATGGCAAAATTAAAGGGGCAATGGCTTTTAAAAATGAAGTAAAATATTTTAGACAGGTTTTACGGATATTTGTTCCACAGAAATGCTATATCCTTATTTTGATATCAATTTTATGGAAGCTGGTCTTGATGAAGCCGGCCGGGGTTGCTATGCCGGGCCGGTATATGCAGCAGCAGTGATACTGCCCAAAGACTTTCACCACCCTTTATTAAACGACAGTAAAAAATTAACAGAGCAGCAAAGGGATCTGTTGCGGCCCATCATTGAAAAAGAAAGCATCGCTTTTGCAGTTACAGCAGTAGATAACCGGGAGATTGACAGGATCAATATCCTGCAGGCTTCCTATGCAGCCATGCATCGAAGTCTTGATAAACTGGTTACGTCACCGGAATTATTATTGGTTGATGGCAACCGATTCAAGCCCTACAAAACCATCCGGCATGAGTGTATTGTAAAAGGAGATGGAAAGTATGCAGCTATAGCAGCGGCCAGCGTGCTGGCAAAAACCTACCGCGATGAATATATGTTGCAGTTGCACGAGGAATTTCCATTTTATGGATGGAACAGCAACAAGGGCTATGGCACAGAAACACACAGGAAAGCTATTTTTTCTAACGGACTATGTAAATATCACCGGATGAGTTTCAGCATACAGCCCACGTTGTTTTAGCCAATATTTAAATTTATTTTTCGTTCATTAAACCTGCAGTACCATATAATGTCTGAAGAGTACACCGGTTAGCAAAACACGATATTTTAAACCAACTTCACCAAAATCATTAAAAATTAAGATATGAAAACAAAACTTTTATTTTCAGCCATTATTTTAGCCCTGGCAGTAAACACAGCAGAAGCACAAACCGGCAAACAGGTAAGGCAGCACAAACGTATTAAGCAGGGTGTAAAAAGCGGTGAGCTAACCAAGGCCGAAGCCATCAACCTGCGCAAAGGACAGCAGGAAATACGCCAGGACAAAAGAGAAGCAAGGGCAGATGGTGTGGTAACAACGGAAGAGAAAAAAGAAATACGCCAGGATCAAAGACAGGAAAGCCGTAAGATCTACCGTAAGAAAAATAACCGCCGCACGAGGAATTAATTAAAAATCCGTATCGTTTCATACAAAGTAAAAGCGCAGATTTGTTACCAGGTCTGCGCTTTTTTATTCATATTAAACCCTAAACCCGTAATTACCCCTTATACCTTTCCTTCCACATCTCATTAAAAGTTTTCTGGCTGAAATTAAGATCGGTTCTGTTTTGTGTCCATGCCTTAAAAAGGCTGTTGACCAGTTTGTTTTTGATGGGGCCATTTCCCAGGTTCATCAGGCTTCTTCTCAAGCTCGCCGTCTTCCACAATCTCCATCCCATCTTTTCTGAAAAAGTACCTGTTCCACCTTCAACAGCCTGTTTACGGTTGTCTAATAATAATTCGTGGAGGTTGATCTTTACTGAGCAAACTTCTGTGCAGGCACCGCATAACGAGGACGCATAACTTAAATGCTTAAAAGATTCAACTCCCTTAAGGTTAGGCGTGATCACACTGCCGATGGGGCCACTGTACGTAACGCCGTATGCATGGCCACCAATGTTTTTGTAAACCGGACATACATTTAAGCAGGCGCCACAGCGGATACAATACAAACTTTCCCTTTGCACTGGGCTTTGTAAAATATTGGTACGTCCGTTATCCAGTAAAATCACATACATTTCTTCAGGGCCGTCGTTTTCATTTTTTTGTTTTGGCCCGGTGATGATGCTATTATATACCGTCATTTTTTGCCCGGTACCATAGGTAGCCAGCAGCGGCCAGAATAAACCCAAATCCGTTAATGATGGAATTACTTTTTCAATACCCACCACCACAATATGCACTTTTGGAAATGCACAGCTCAGCCTGGCATTGCCTTCATTCTCTGTTACTGCCACGGCCCCCATATCGCTGATGATAAAGTTGGCACCTGTAACACCTACTTCTGCAGCAGTATACTTTTTACGCAGTATATCCCGTGCAACCAAAGTGAGCTGTTGTGGGGTAAGGTGGGGCAGCGTACCTAATTTTGATGCAAACAGTTTGGCTACATCTTCCTTGCTTTTGTGCATGGCCGGCGTTACGATATGGTAAGGCGGTTCCCCGTCTAACTGTTGTATGTATTCGCCCAGGTCAGTTTCAATACTCTCAATGCCATTTTTCTCCAGTTCAGCATTCAGGTGAATTTCTTCTGTCACCATACTCTTGCTTTTTACCAGTGTTTTGCACTGCACCTTTTTGCATATTTCTACTATGGATCCGATCGCCTGTGCCGCATCTTCTGCCCAGATCACTTTTCCGCCCCGTTTGCTAAACTGCTGTTCAAATATTTCTAATTGCGTATCTAAATTTTCAATGGCTTTCCATTTGAGGTTCTTTGCTTTTTCTCTTGCCAGGTTCACATTGGCAAACTGCTCTTTTCCCTCTGGAACTTTTGCATTGTATTGGCTGATATTAAAATTGATCTTCCGCCGGTGTTCCAGGTCGGCAGCTTTGATGGTGCTTTTGGCGATGAAGTGTTGAGATGTTTCTGACATGAATTATTTTTGTTGAGTCAACCCGTTGCATGAAGCAACTTCAGTGGCCACACTCTGTTCAACAGTTGTAAAACCAAAATTACAGTTTAAAGTTTACGGTAACGCTGACTACCTTTCAAAAGATGGCCAACCTTTAACCTGTATTACAATCCAAATGCTTTATAAAATGCCTGCAAAATATCTGTCCGTACATTCATCTTTATCAATTGGCTGTTTGTGCCATCCGGCGTTAAGCGGTTGCTGAGAAAAACATACACTAAATTATGTTTCGGGTCAGCCCATACACAAGTACCGGTAAAACCACTATGACCAAAAGCGGCAGGTGAGGCAGATAAAGCAGGGTAAGGTTCATCTCTTTTGTAGTTATCTTTTTCGGGTTTATCAAACCCCAACCCACGCCGGCTGTTTTTATTGTGATAAGCTGTGAACAGGTCAATGGTTTCTTTTTGCAGATATCTTTTGCCATTATAAGTACCGCCATTCAACAGCAGCTGCATGATGGCAGCCATATCATACGCATCACTAAACAAACCGGCATGTCCTGCCACCCCACCAAACATCGCAGCACCGGGATCATGCACGTTACCACGAATCAATTGCTTCCTGAAAACAGGCTCTTTTTCAGAAGGTGCAATTTTTTTTACCGGCATATAGTTTGTTGGCTTAAAGCCTGCCGTAGCTAAATTCATTGGCCTGTAGAAAGTGGTTTGTATGTATTTATCCAGCGTGGTTCCTGTGATGGCTTCCACCACTTTTGCTAAAAAAATAAAATCATTATCACTGTACACATACTTGCCAAGGATACCAAGGGGGCTTTGCAATATGCGACTGAACATGGTATCTGTCCAATCGCTCTTCATATAAAAACTATCAGCCACTTTTATAGAAAAAGTATCAGACTCCATAGGAGAAAAAAGATCTGCCCGTGCAGTTCCCGATGAATCAATAATTTCTTTGTAAAAAGGAATAAAAGCAACCAGGCCTGCCTGGTGCAGCAGGATATCTTTTATCAGCAGTTTCTCTTTATTGGTTCCTTTTACTGCTGGCAGATAGTCACCCAGTTTTTTATTTAAAGAGATCTTTCCCTGGTCATACAGTTTCATAATGGCCAGCGTAGTGGCACAAACTTTTGTAACTGAGGCCATATCATAAACTGACTGAACAGATACGGGTGCAGCAGTATCATAATTAAAATTGCCAAATGCTTTATGATAGGCAATACGGCCGTCTTTTACAGCCAGTATCACACAACCGGGCGTAGCTTTTTTTGCAATGGCATTTTCGGCTAGCGAGTCAACAATACGGAAGGGGTTATTTGTTTTTGGGGCAAAAAAAAACCGGTGCTGATGCCGCTGCCAAATTTATATTGATCACAAACCGTTACAGGCAATTTTCCTTTGGCCAAGAATTTACCTTCCAGCAAATTGGCTGCTGCCTGCTGCACGATGGGATCATCTTCATAACAGGCAATTAAGTTGCCGGCACCGCAAAAGTTTTTAATAGCATAAGGATTGCCAAACACCAGCGTGGCACTGTTGGTTTCTTCCTGTAGTTTTTTTGCCAGGGTCACTGCCGGTACACTGATGCCAAAATTATTCTCTGGCTTGCGGCTGTAATTGTGGATACCGATGATAACTTTATTATATTCTTTTAATTGTGCTACCAATGAAGCAATACGGGCATTGTTTTGTTTGTAGTCAAAATAATAGACGTCAGCGCCATAACTTTCTTTCAGCTTTTTTGCAAAAAGATTCTCTTCATTAATCCCAATAGCGATATAGGCGATCTTATTACTTTCAGGTGCTGTTAACGGGAAAAATCTGTCGTCTTTTTTTTGCAATACCGTAAGGGCATTTTCAGCGATCAGTTTTTTCATTTCCGGTACACCCTTGTTGAGGTCTTCAGTAATATTTGTCAGTGAAATGGCTGGTATTTTTTCTCCGCCATACTGGTATTTTGCCAGCAATACTTTTTTGCAGTGGTAATTAATGTCATCCCAGCTTAATTGTTTTTTATTGATGGCTTCTTTAATTTTTTTTATTGTTTGCTCTACATCCGGTGGCAGGCAAAGCATATCATTACCTGCAATGATGGATTGAACGGACGCTTCCCCACCGGGAAAAAATTTTTGTACGCCCTGCATTTCAATTGCATCTGTAAATGTGAGTCCCTGGTAGCCGAGCCCGTTCCTCAATAAACCGGTTACATTTTTTTTTGAGATAGACGTAGCCCTGTTGGCGCTGCTGTCAATAGCCGGTATATACAAATGTGCCACCATCACACTGCCTACTCCTGCTTTAAATATTTCTTTAAATGGGTACAGTTCCAGGGAATCCAGTTGTTCCATTGATTTGTTTATCACCGGCAGATCAAGGTGTGAATCCACTGCTACATCCCCATGCCCGGGAAAATGTTTGGCACAGGCCATCACGCCTGCATCCTGCATTCCTTTCATGTATTCAATACCGTAAGCAGCCACTTTATATTTGTCTTCTCCAAAACTGCGGTCGTTTATTACCGGGTTGTTGGGATTGTTATTGATATCAACAACAGGTGCATAGTTAACGGTAATACCGAGCCGCTTACATTGCTCGGCAACTAATTTGCCGTAATCATACACAATATTTTTATCTTCCACAGCACCCAGCATCATCTGCCTTGGCAGTGCCTGCACGCTGTCAAATAACCGCATGCCCACTCCCCATTCACCATCAATGCACACCATCAGGGGTGTTTGTGCCATGGCCTGCAGTTCATTTACAATGCCGCCCAGTTTTACCGCACTGCCCTGGAAAAGACATATACCGCCAACATTAAAACGTTTAACTTTTTCTTTTACCAGCGAATCGAAATATAAGGCTGTCTTTGTTTTAAAATCATAAGATGAAAGACGCAGCACCATCAGTTGTGCAATGCGTTGATCCGGCGTAAGAGAGTTCAGCACACTATCTGCCCACAGCGCTGCTTTTGGATGGATGGTCTGTGCTTTTGCAACAATACTGATGGTTACAAGAAAAAGTAAAATGCCTTTTTTTATCATGCAATAAATATATTCACTCGCAAAATAAGCTATTTGATTTTTATATTATCACAGTTCATCTCCCCTGACATTGCAGGGCGGCTTTTTAACTTTACATTCATTCCAGCAAAATTTGATGTATGAAAAAATATTTACCCATTTTTCTTTTTGTATTATCTCCTTGTTTCGTTTTTTCACAGCAAAATGATGAAGCAAAAACCACCCATCATTTTGATGTAATGCTGGCTGCTAACCTGGCCATGCCGTTTCCCGAAATGAAAAAAGCCATCAGGAACAATATGGGGGATGCAGGATTCGGGATTTCATTTCTCTGTTTGAGCAATCCATTGTCCTGGGGCAAAGTGAAAAAAGCATCACCTTTTCGCCTGGGCGCAGAGATCGGCTATACTTATTATGGCCGGTTCAAATCCCAGGTATTTGCCAATGGTTTTGGTGGCGATTATAAAACCAGTTATGGTATTGCAAAGCTCAATGCTGTTTTGCGGTTTCGCCCCCCGCACACCAATACCTTTACGCCATTTGCAGATGTATTTGCCGGGGGTAATTTTTATTTGTCAAGCGTCAGGGAGAACCTGGGTTTGCTGGAAAGTTCTTTGGGATTGCAGTCAGTGGATTTTGGCGGAACGGCCAGTGCCAGTTTTGCAAAAGGGATTGCAGTAGGTTTTTCGCTGGGTTCTGTTAAGCCAGACAAAGGAAGGTTTGTTTTCAGGTTGAGCTATACTGAGGGATCTGCTATCCGGTATATTGTGAGAAACTCACTGCGCTACGACCCCAACTACAATCAATTGATTTATGATGAGGGCAGGGCGCCTCTGCGGTATATGATGATTGAAATTGGTATTGGTATTTAATTGGAAAAGATTAAAAAGCTATTAAAATTTGTTAATCAGCCATCCAGTTCATTGTTCAGCAACAGATAGCATATATATTTACAACGGTTTTTCATAGGATATTGGATTTTAAAACGGGGCTGGATATTCATCCTGGCCCTTTTTTTATGTTTCAGGCTGCGTTTTCTGCAGGCCTTCCAGTAAAATGCTGGTTTTAGATTTTCCAATCGTTGCTTCCAGTTCTTCCACAGGCGCCTCTTTTATCTTTTTTACCGACCTGAATTTTTTTAACAGGGTATCAATAGTTGACTTACCTATGCCCGGTATATCTTCCAGTTCGTTTTTAAAACTTCCTTTGCTTCGCTGGTTGCGGTGAAAAGTAATACCAAACCTGTGTACCTCATCTCTTATCCGCCGGATGAGTTTCAGGCTTTCACTGTCCCAGGGTAGCTTAATGGATTCACTATCTCCGTAAAAAAATAATTCTTCTTCATTTTTTGCAAGGCCTACCAGTGTTACCCTTCCTGTTAGTTCCAGCTCTATAATGCTCTCCATGGCTGCACTTAGTTGCCCTTTGCCGCCATCAATAATGATAAGTTGTGGAAAGGTTTGCTGTTCTTCTATCAGGCGTTTATAGCGGCGGTATACCACTTCTTTCATGGTGGCAAAGTCGTTGGCACCAACAACTGTTTTTACATTGAACCTGCGGTAATCATTTTTGCTGGGCATACCGTTTTTAAAACAAACCATCGCCGATACGGGGTAACTGCCCTGGAAATTGGAATTATCAAAGCACTCAATATGCCGGGGAATATCGGTAAGATGAAGATCGTCCTGCATTTGGACGAGCACATTTTTTATTTCATCGGCAGGTTTGTCTTCCAGGTGCAGCAGTTTTTTTCTCTTCAGGTCTTCTTTAAAATAGTCCACATTTTTTTCTGACAACTCCAGCAGCTTTTTCTTATCGCCCGCCCTGGGTATGGTCAGTACCACATCAGGCGAGGCCGTTTCAATTGGTATCGGTGTAATGATCTCCTTCGCTTCGCTGTTAAATGTTTCTCTTAACTGTGCCACAGCAAGCGTAAGCACTTCTCCGGGCGTTTCGTCTAACTTTTTCGTGAGGATAACAGTTTTTGTAAGTACAATGGCACCGTTATTAACGGATAGATAATTTACATAAGCTGTTTCTCCTTCTTCAATAATGCTGAATACATCCACGGTGCCCATTCGTTCGTTTACGATGGCCGATTTCGATTTGTACTCCTGCAGGTATTCGAGCTTCTTTTTTATTATTTCGGCTTTTTCAAATTCCATATTCTGTACCAATACCTGCATTTCTGTTTTAAAATGCTGGATAACAGGAGAGAGGTTACCCTTCAAAATACTTCTTACTCTCTCAAGGCCTTCGTCATAATCTTCTAAAGACTGCAGCCCTTCACAAGGTCCTTTACAATTACCCAGGTGATATTCCAGGCATACCTTAAATTTCTTTTTATCAATATTATTTTGAGTGAGATTAAGTTTGCAGGTACGTAAGGGGATATTTTGTTTTATAAAATCCAGCAGTTCTCTCACTTTGCCTACAGAGGTAAAAGGCCCCAGGTATTGCGAACCGTCATTGATCTTCCTTCGGGTGAAAAATACCCTGGGAAAAGCTTCTTTTTTTAAAACGATAAAAGGATAGGTTTTGTCATCTTTAAGATTGATATTAAAGATGGGCTGAAAATTTTTAATGAGCGAATTCTCCAGTAAAAAAGCATCCTGTTCATTATTTACGATAGTAAATTCTATTTTACTGATCCGCTGTACCAGTTCATGAGTTTTATAACTGGTATAACTTTTGGAAAAGTAAGAACTAACTCTTTTACGGAGGCTTTTGGCTTTTCCTACATATAGCAATCCTCCAGCTGTATCATAGTATTTATAAATACCAGGCTGCAGGGGTATGGTATGGGCGATTTTTGAAAATTCCTGTTGTGTCATTTAAAATATATATACATACTGCTGCTTACTCATTCAAATCCCACACCCATTTTATCTCAGTTACCACCGGTGTTGTACTGTTTGCATCATTCCGGATCGTAACAATTTTAGCCCATTTATTCACCTGCCAGGTGAGCTGCTGTGTTACTGGTATATTGTTTTCTTTTACTGTTTTTAGCAGGTAGATGCGCCTGATTGCATTTAGCTCGGGGTCAAAATAAACATCCCAATGGCGAAGGTTTAGGCTGTCGGGTAAAGTAGTTGCTGGATCATACGTAAATGTGATTGCTGCAGTGCTTTGGTCATCAAACCTGGACTCTTTAAATAGGTTGATCAGGTTTGTTTTATCGATCACGGGAGATAGAAACGGTGCAAGTAATGGTTTTACTTTTTCAGCCGGCAACCAGGTTGAGTCCTCTTTTTTGTTTACAGTGATTACCTGTAGTATGGTAACTTGTAACGAATCAAGTGCTGCCATCTGGTTTTGCAGAATGGAAGTAACGGGTATAAAAGAGATATCTTTCTTTTCGGATGTTGTATCAGCCGGATTACTGTTACCGTCACCGCTGCCGTTTTTATCCTGGCCGCAACTCAATAAAAATAACAACGCAAGTGAGAGGATGGGGTGTTTTTTCATTTCCCAAAAGTAACCCTACCTTATATAAAAACAAAAACCACTGCGGGTACGGCGCAGTGGCTTTTAGTTAAAATTTGTTCCTTGGGAACAGTACTATAAACGACCCCTGCTAAAAAAAATTGTTTTGGCCGGGATGGAAAATTACGATCTGGTTAAAGTTTTTTTGTTAAACCAAGTTTAACTCCAAAGTTCTGCAGTCTCTCTTCGAGGGAATACATTTTGGTGTTGGTTGAAAAAAGCTGCATGCGGTATTGCGGACCCAACTGTAGCGAGTAGCCGCCTTTGTCAAAGGAGAAATATGTTTCAAAACCGGCGTTCATATTAAGGCGGTTCAGCAGTGTGGGATCCTGAATATAGCTGCGCCTGTCTGTGGATAAAACGAACGATTTGGCAAACAATACAATGGTTGGCTGTATAGTAGCCCCAGCATACCACGATACATTATCGGAAATGTTAGCCAGTTTGTAATCGGCCCCCACTGGTATCGACAGCTGGTATGTTTCGTTGTGGAGTTTAGTGGAATAATTCCCGTAAATATTTGTATAGTTACTCGTTCTGAATGCTTCGTAGGTCATGATATTGTCATCTGCATTCATCGTGAGTGTAGCAGCAACGGGATGGTTGGTTTCGTAAGCAAATGCATTATAACGGGTGTAGTTGAACTGGGCGCCCGCTTTGATCCTTATTCTTCTCGAAATATCATACTGAATTGACAAACCGGTTTCTATACCAAATGAAGGCTTGTGTTTTACAAAATCGTTGGCATTGAAATTATTAAAATTGCTGTTGGTGCCTGCCAGTTGTTTATCTATGGCATTATTCCTGATTCTTCTATAAACTACAGAAGGTGTAATATAGGCTTGCAGCCCTGCCCTACCTGCCCATTTTCTTGCAACAGGTTTATTGTGCAGCACAAAATCATCCATCCAGGCTTTCTCCTTCCATGTTATTTGATTCTTATTTTTTACAGATTCTGCTGCTGCTAACTGCTTGTCAGTATTGGGTGTACCGGAACTTGTTGCATTTACTTCTTTGTCTGCATTTAAACCACCAGGAATATCTTTACCTGCGGTTGTCTCCAGGTCAATTGACTGCACGTTCACCACGGCTATCGAAGAAGATTTTTCGGCCAATATATTTTCGTCGTTGAAATTTGAAGTAGTAACTGTTATGTCGTTACCGGCAGGCGAAAGCGCAGCGCCTGAATTATTGAAGGATGGGTTTCCAGTTGCTGGCTCAAAAGCGGCGGTATTGTTCTCTGCATTGAGTACAACAGTATTATCCGTTGTTATTTCAGCGACTGGGTTATTGGTTGCATCTTCTGCTATGGCATTTGTAATAGTTAAGGAAGTTCTACCAGCTATGGCAGTTGTAGAAGTACCGGAGGCCGCTGTTTTTGGTTGGGTAGTGCGGTGTAGACCTTCACTACTGTTTCCTGCTACTGTTGGATTGCTTTCGCCGGAACTGTTTACCAAATTAACACGGTTGTTTGAAGACAGTTGACTGCCCGTTTCAGTGGTTGAATAACCAGCGGTGTTTTTTTCTGGTAATGTATTGGAAGCAACCACCACGTTACCGGAGCTTGCGATGTCCTGCTTAGGAATATTGTTTTCTTTTGCAGTTTCGGTTGTATTCAAAAAGCCAATCAGGAAAAGAAACCCGATCAATACTACTGTCATCGAAATTGACGGCAGCCTGTTGCCCGGGTGCATGTCATTATAAATACTGTACCATACTCTTTTAGAAGGGTACATCCTGAATTCGTCGGTCTTTTCTCTCAGGAATTTCTCGAAATTCTCAATATTGTTATTTTTAGTTTCCATTTGTCACAAGCATCTCCATTTGCGGTTTAAGTCAGTTCGGTAGTTTGGTTTTACATGGCCGCAGAAATGTGCGTAATCTTTTCTTTTGGCCGCTGCAGTATCTTTTTCTTTATTAAAATATCTTCAAGCATTGATTTTGCCCTTGTATACTGTGACCGGCTGGTGCTTTCTTCAATATCCAGCATGTAGCCGATCTCTTTGTGGGAAAAACCTTCAATTGCGTACAGGTTAAGCACAGTGCGGTATCCTAATGGCAATGACCGGATACATTCCACTACTTCTTTTGCCTGCATTATCGAGGGAATTGACTCTTCCCTGATGCCTACATTTCCGGCATAAGCAATGTCCACACAGTCAGAAAACTTCTTGTTTTTTTTAAGTGCATTGATGCAGGTATGAACCATTATTCTCCTTATCCACCCTTCGAGGGCTCCTTCGCTACGATACTGATGAATCTGGGAAAACACTTTTATGAAACCTTCCTGCAACATATCCTCCGCATCTTCCCTGTTTTTGGCGAAGCGGTAGCAAACCCCAAGCATTCGGGGGCTGAACCGGGAGTATAATGAATCCTGCGAGGCGGCATCATTTTGAAGGCAGCCTGCAAGCATTTGCTCTTCTGTCATATTGTGCTTGGTTTACTGACCATAAATATAGGCAAATAATGCAGCTTTTACGCTGCATGTGGAATATTATAATCCTGTAGAGGTTATTTTTTCCTTAAAAGACTATCAGCAGGATAATGCGCTTTCATACTGTCCATAGAAGCACTGGCCCAGGAATGGAGGCTTGCCTTTTGTTCAGTTGATAGTTTAGCGTCCTTATGTATGATAGTATAAGACGACAGGGGCATCTCGCCTTCTTTTACCTGCTCAATGATCTCTTCTAATTTGTGGTATTGACGGCGGAGGCTGTAGGTAGAAAATTCATTGAAGTTTAGTTCACCCTTGCCTTCTACAATGTGGTCATTTAACCACCAGGCTACAGGCTGCAGTTCTGCATACCAGGGATAGTTCGTATTGTTGCTGTGGCAATCATAACAGCTTGTTTGCAATATGTTCTGCACAGTCTCCGGCACATTCAGCACTTTGCTGATATCATTTGCCTCAGCTTCAGTGCTTTCGTCAGTATTTTTATCAGGGTGAAAAAACTGGATGATGACAAGTGCTATAGCCAGCACCAAAAGGATTTTTCTGAACATGGATTGGAAATTTTTCTAAAGATAATATTAGTTTTTCAGTAAAATATTGCCTGTCATTTCTTTGGGTATGGGTAATCCCATTACGGTTAATATGCTGGGCGCAATATCACCCAGCTTTCCCGGTACCAATTCTCCTTTCCAATTGTTATCAATTACAAAAAGTGGAACAGGATTTACCGTATGAGCGGTATTGGGTGTGCCGTCTTCATTTATTTCATAATCGGCATTGCCATGGTCTGCTGTAAGAAAAATGGTATAATCTTGCTGTAATGCCGCCGTTACCACTTTTTCCACGCAGGCGTCCACGGTTTCCACGGCTTTTATAACTGCTTCCCATACACCAGTATGTCCCACCATATCTGCGTTAGCAAAGTTGAGACAAATAAAATCGGCCGGGTTATCTTCAATTTCCTTTACAATGGCCGCTGTTATTTCATGGGCGCTCATTTCGGGCTGCAGATCGTAGGTAGCTACTTTTGGCGAAGGCACCATAATTCTTCTTTCACCCTGGAACGGCACTTCCCGGCCCCCGCTGAAGAAGAAGGACACATGTGGATATTTTTCTGTTTCTGCAATGCGTATCTGGGTCTTGCCATGCTGCTCAATTATTTCTCCCAGCGTGTTTTTCAGGTCGTCGTTCTCATACATCACCTGCACGCCTGTAAAGCTTTGGTCATACTGCGTTATCGTAGTATAATGCAGCGGGATAGTTTTCATACCAAAATCCGGCATATCGGCTTGTGTGAGTACCTGTGTAATTTCCCTGCACCTGTCGGTACGGAAATTAAAACAGATCACCGCATCCCCTTCCTCAATTTTTGTATTGGCTATATTGGCATTGATAATAGGTTTTATAAACTCATCGGTAATATCATTGTTATAAGAATCTTTGATGGATTGCAATAAGTTGGTCGACTGCTCGCCGGCAGCGTGTACCAATGTATCATAAGCCAGTTTCACTCTTTCCCATCTTTTATCCCTGTCCATCGCATAATAACGGCCGGTAATAGTAGCAATATTACCGGTTGACGTTGCAAGCCCTTCTAATAATTCAGTTATAAAACCAAGTCCGCTTTTGGGATCGGTATCCCTGCCATCGGTAAAAGCATGCACCAGCACATTGTCCAAACCTTCTTCTTTACAAACAGCGCATATAGCCTTTACATGGTTGATATGTGAATGCACGCCGCCATCGCTTATGAGACCAAGCAGGTGCAATTTTTTATTATTTGTTTTGGCATAACGGATGGCAGCCAGCATCGTTTCATTTTTTTGAAAACTGCCCTCCCTGATGGCCACATTGATTCGTTGCAGTTCCTGGTACACAATGCGGCCGGCGCCCAGGTTCAGGTGACCAACTTCACTATTACCCATCTGGCCTTCAGGTAATCCTACCATTTCGCCACAGGTTATCAATGTTGTATTAGGATATTTTTTATACAAGGAACTTACAAAGGGAACATTCGCATTCTGGATAGCATCGCTGCTTTTTACCTTTCCCAGTCCCCATCCGTCCATTATCAGCAGTATTGCTTTCTTATTTTCCATGATTATTTCTTTTTTTAATTGAGTATCAGGGCACCAAAGCTAAATTATTTGCAACGTTTTTGGGCAGCTCCCTGTCTATTTTAATATTAAAACCTAATATTGATACTAATACAGGCCGCTGGCACGTTTTTAGTAAAGTATACACCGTTAAGTCAAACACAAATGAAACGAATTATACCCCTCATCTTTTCACTTTTCCTGTTCAGCTCCTTCAAAACTGTTGTGAGCATAGATGAAATGGTGAATGCAATGAAGACTGGTAATGTTCCCGCTATGTCAATTTACTTTGATAATACGGTAGAAATTACACTGCCTGATAAGGGTAATAGTTATAGTAAAAGCCAGGCTGAAATGGTGCTGAAAGATTTTTTTAACAACAATCCTGTAAAAGGTTTTACGGTAATACATAAAGGACAGAATGCAGGCTACCAGTATTGCATCGGTACATTGCTTACCAAAAACGGTAATTTCCGTACTACGATACAAATGAAGCAAAAGAAGGATGTGCAGGTATTGCAGGAAATAAGGTTTGAAAGTATGTAGAAAATTATCATAAAAGAATTAGCCCCAACTGTTAAGGTTGGGGCTTTTTTATTATTTAGATTTGCCCCGATGATCTACGAAGAACAATTACAACTTTTGATAAAAAATGCCCTTGCAGAAGATATCGGCGATGGCGATCATTCAACTTTATCAAGTATTGATAGCGCTGCAACAGGCAAGGCCGTTTTAAAAATTAAAGAGGATGGAATACTGGCCGGTGTGAGTGTAGCGCAAAAGATATTTCATTATATGCAGCCGGATGCAGTGATCAACATCATTAAGCATGACGGTGAAGTGATGAGATTTGGTGAAGTGGCTTTTGAAGTATTTGCAAAAGTGCATACCATTTTACAGTGCGAACGGTTGGTGTTGAACAGTATGCAGCGCATGAGCGGTATTGCCACCCTCACCAAACAATACACAGATAAACTGAAACCGTACAAAACAAAACTGTTAGATACGAGGAAAACAACGCCCAATTTTCGCCTGCTTGAAAAAGAAGCGGTGAGAATTGGTGGTGGTGTTAATCATCGCTTTGGACTGTATGATATGATCATGCTGAAGGATAATCACATCGATTATTGCGGAGGTATTGAAAAAGCAATTGAAAAAGCATACCAGTATGTGCAGGAAAAAAAGCCGGGTTTGAGAATAGAAGTTGAGACAAGAAATGTGGAAGATGTAAAAAAAGTAATGGCAATTGGCAAAGTGGATGTGATCATGCTGGATAATTTTAAACCGGATCAAATAACAGAGGCTTTAAAAATTATTGATGGTACCTATCAAACAGAAGCTAGTGGGGGTATTAATCTTACCAACATAGAAGCCTATGCCGCTACCGGGGTTGATTTTATCTCCAGCGGCGCAGTGATACACCAGGCCAAAAGCCTCGACCTGAGCCTGAAAGCAGTTATACATAAACAGTAAAGCGATGCAAAAGAAAAAACTACATAGTTTCAGCGGGTTGGTTTATTCAACCGATCCCAATTTTAAAATGGCAGACGAAACTGTGGAAGAAAAAGAAACCATGCCTGCCGCCAACCAAAAGCTCCGTATTCTGTTAGATAGAAAGCAACGGGCAGGAAAATCAGTAACCCTGATTGAAGGTTTTATAGGTAAGGAGGCAGACAGGGTGGAATTAGGGAAAAAATTGAAGGCTTTTTGTGGAACCGGCGGCTCAGTAAAAGATAATGAAATATTGATACAGGGTGACAACAGGGATAAGATATTGCAGTGGCTTCAGAAGAATGGCTATACAGCTGCTAAAAAAATTTAATATCAGTACTTTATTACCATTTTAGCAATTTCAAAATCCATTTTACAAGAAAAATGACCTCTTTGCACTATATTTACAATCATTAATTTCAATTCATGGTGTCAAAAATTTCAGGTGGTGTTACTGTGTCGGTAGAAACTTTCTACCAGCCGGATTATAGCAATCCATCTAACCATGAATTTATGTTTGCATACCGCATTACCATCGAAAATAACAATGCATTTCCTATCCGGCTGCTTCGCAGGCACTGGCATATATTTGATGCCACCGGCAGTGTAAGGGAAGTTGAAGGCGAAGGTGTAATTGGTGTGCAGCCGATGATCAATCCAGGTACAAATTACCAGTATATCAGTGGTTGTAATTTAAAAACAGAAATGGGAAAAATGTACGGCACCTATAAAATGGAGAATGCCAATAACAAAAAATTATTTGAAGTGGCCATACCAGCATTTGAAATGATGGTACCCTTTAAATTGAATTAAACCTCTACTGTATCGATCCAATTTTTTCCTCAAAAAAATCAGATGGCTAAACTTACTTTCAACAACAGCAATAATCTTTTTTACCAGAGTTTAAAAGAGGCAGTTGATAACTATTTTGAAAAAAATCAACTTCGGAAAACAGGCAACTGGCGGTTGTATATCAAAACAGTTATCCTGGTGGGTAGTGCCATTGCTTTTTATTGCAGTCTTATTTTCCTGCATCCGCCTGCGTTAGTTGCGGTACTGCTCTGTGCCTTGCTTGGGTATACACTTGCCAGTATCGGTTTTAGCGTTATGCATGATGCCAATCACGGCAGTTACAGTACCAATGCCAAATTAAATGACCTGTTGGGGTTAAGTATGAATGCAATGGGTGCCAGCGCCTATTTCTGGAAACAAAAACATAATATCATTCATCATACTTACACCAATGTTGACGGGCTGGATGATGATATCGCTAAAAGCCCCATCATCCGCCATTGCGAAAGCCAGCGCTGGGTGCCGGCGCATAAAGTTCAGCATATCTACCTTGTTCCTGTGTATGCACTCAGTACGCTGTTCTGGATTTTCATTATGGACTTTACCAAGTATTTTACTGGCAGGATATATACTACCACCGCATGGAAGATGAGTATCCAAAACCATATCATTTTTTGGGCTACCAAAATTTTATACGTGGCATTTTATATGGTCATACCTGCAATGGTTTGGGGTGTGGGTCCCTGGTTAGCAGGGTTTTTTATAGTAAATGCTGCAATGGGACTTACGATGTCAATTGTATTTCAACTGGCGCACGTGGTGGAGAATACAGAATTTGAAACCATCGCTATAGATGAAACAAAACATATAGAAACCGCCTGGGCTGAGCACCAGTTAAGAACCACTTCTAATTTCGCCATGAACAACCCTGTTATTTCCTGGTTCGTTGGCGGATTGAATTTTCAAATTGAACACCATTTGTTTCCTAAAGTAAGCCATATACACTATCCCGCCATTAGTAAAATTGTAATGGAAAAATGCAAAGAGTATAATATGCCTTACAATAAGTATGATACCATGTCAGAAGCTGTCGCTTCACATTTCAGGGTGATGAAAGAATTGGGAAAAGCGCAGGTGGTGGTGAAGAAGAAAACACAGTTGCAGGCGGCTTAATGTGTGTAGAAGTTTAGTGGGTTTAGAGGTTTAGAAGCTTATACTTTTGTAAGAATCTCTGCTAAACATCTAAACTCCTCAACCACTGTATCATATAAGGTTTATACTTCGCTTTAGTGAGATTAGAAGTGTAGTGGGTTTAGAGGTTTAGCATAACCTTTATATCTGAGGCTCTCTACTAAACATCTAAACTCCTCAACCACTGTATCATATAAGGTTTATACTTCGCTTTA